>OGCO01000558.1_pt1 | contig 62289 bp, 58 predicted proteins | sample 1570171 | NCBI WGS metagenome assembly OGCO01 (sample SAMEA4370583, study PRJEB24528) | human gut metagenome
GATCCAGATCCCCTCCATGCAGGGCTATAAGGAAGTCTCCTCCGTCTCCAACGCCAGAGACTACCAGGCCCGCCGCGGCAACACCCGCTTCCGCCGCGAGGCCACCGGCAAGCCTGAGTTCGTCCACACCCTGAACGGCTCCGGTCTGGCCACCAGCCGCATCTTCCCCGCCATGGTCGAGCAGAACCAGCTCAAGGACGGCAGCATCAAAGTCCCTGAGGTCCTCCAGAAGTACCTGGGCGGTCTGGAAGTCATCAGCAAGAAGAAGTAATTAGACCACCTAAAAAAGCCTTCCCCGAGGGGGAAGGTGGCTGCGAAGCAGACGGATGAGGGCTACCTACCGCAAGCACACCGTAGTGTACTAAGGTAGGACGCGGAGAGGCACCGCCGCCCTCATGGTGTTTGGCTTCGCCAGATGGATTTGATTTGTGGGCCAAAACTTTGGGTGCTTACGTTGGTACATTACGGCTCATTATTTGCGACGTAGCCCTCATCCGACCCGGCTTCGCCGGCCCACCTTCCCCCTCGGGGAAGGCTCTGGGTGGGTGAAGTCCTGTACCTTAAAACATCATATAGAGAACGAGAATGGAGAATCGCTATGTCTGACGAGAGCAAAAGCGTCACCAAAAAGGCCCGTGGCCTGATCGGTGAGTTTAAGGCGTTCATCAGCCGCGGCAACGTGATCGATATGGCAGTCGGTGTCATCATCGCCACCGCCTTTGGCAAGATCACGACCTCTCTGGTCAACGACGTGGTCATGCCCGCCATCAGCTATTTCATCGGCTCGGCCGATGCCACTTCTCTGAACATCACCCTGCGCCCTGAGGTCGTGGACGAGGCCGGGAACGTCATCACCGAGGGCATCACCCTCGGCATCGGGACGTTCATCGGCACCATCATCGACTTCCTCCTGGTTGGCCCTGGTGGTCTTCCTCGTCATCAAGGCCATGAACAGCGCCAAGGACAAGATGGAAGTCGCCCTGCACAAGGAGAAGGAGGCCGCCGAGGAAGCGCCCCCCGAACCCTCCCAGGAAGAGGTCCTGCTGACCGAGATCCGCGACCTGCTGAAGGAGCAGAAAAAGTAAGGAGTTCATCCCATGGAACCGGAACAGAACACCACCCCCTCCCCCACCCCGGAGGAGCTCACCGGCCAGGAGCCGACCCGCGAGGACAAGCCCGCCTACGAGCCCTATAAAAAGAGCACGCGCATCAAGGCCTGGCTGGGCGTGGCCTTTATGGTCTTTCTGGTCATCATGTACACCTATGCCTTTGCCAGCGGCAAAATCCTATTATTCTGAGGTGCCCACGCTATGACGGAACAAGCATTGGAAATCCTTCGCCAGGGGCTGGACCGCCTGGGCCTGACGTATCCCCCCGACGCGGTGGAGCGGCTGGCCCTGTACGGCGACCGCCTGCTGGAGAAAAACCAGGTGATGAATCTCACCGCCATCACGGACCCCTGCGAGGTGGCGAGGCTCCACTTCCTGGACAGCGCCTCTCTCCTGCCCAGCAAGGCATTGCACGGGCGCAAGGTCATCGACGTGGGCACCGGCGGCGGGTTTCCCGGCCTGGTCCTGAAGATCTTGGACCCCAGCATCCAGCTGACCCTGTTGGACAGCCTGGGCAAGCGCATCGACTGGCTCCAGGAAGTCTGCGAGGAACTGGGCCTGCATGACGTGGTCTGTCTCAAAGGCCGCGCCGAGGAGACGGCCCGCCAGAAGACCCACCGGGAGCAGTACGACGTAGCGGTCTCCCGCGCCCTGGCGTCCATGCCCATGCTGGCAGAATTATGTATCCCCTATGTGAAGCCCGGCGGACTCTTCCTCGCCATGAAGAGCAACAAGACCGACGAGGAGATCGAAGACGCCGAGCCGATCATCCAAACCCTGGGGGGCGACAAGCCCTTTGTCATGGACTATCAGGTGCCGGGGACCGACATCTGGCACCGTATCGTCACCGTGGCAAAGCCCCGGCCCACCCCCAAGGCCTACCCCAGAAAGTGGACGAAGATCAAAGAATCAAAAATTTAGTGTGTTTGCACAAAAAAGTGTTGCACACGTCTTGGCTTTATGGTACAATGGAGCAGAAGTTTCAGGAGGAATGGTTGTGGGCAGCGTCATCGTCATCACATCCGGAAAAGGCGGCACGGGAAAGACCTCTCTCACAGGGGGGATCGGGGCCGCTCTGGCCCTGCAAGGGCGTCAGGTGCTTTGCATCGACGCCGACGTGGGCCTGCGGAACCTGGACATTACCCTCGGCATGACCGACGCGGCGCTGATGGATTTCAGCGACGTGATGGCCGGCCGGTGTCCCCTGGCGAGAGCCGTTGCGCCCCACCCTTCCGTCTCTGGTTTGTTTTTACTCACCGCACCGCTCACCCTGCCGGAGGATTTCTCCGGCGAGGCGGGCTTCCGCGCTTTGTTGGCGGAAGCCAGGGAGAGGTATGATGAGATCCTCATCGACTCCCCAGCCGGTCTGGGCGCAGGATTCCGTTTGGCCACCTGCGCGGCAGACCGGGCCATCGTGGTGGCGGTCAGCGACCCCTCCTCCCTGCGGGATGCCCAACGGGTGGTGAGCCAGCTGGGCCGCATCGAGACGGCCCATTTGGTGGTCAACCGGGTCCGCCCCCGCCTGCTCCGGCGGCAGGGGGTGACCATCGACGACGCCATGGACACGGCGGGGCTTCCCCTGCTGGGCCTGGTGCCGGAGGATGCCAACGTGATCCTGGCGGCCAGCAGCGGCCAGCCTGTGGCTCAGTTTACCCAGCGGGGCGCAGCCCAGGCCTACGGCAACATCGCCCGCCGCCTGCTGGGGCAGACGGTGCCGCTCATGCGGATCCGCTAAGAAAACAACACCCAAGAGAACGGCCGGGGGGACCACCGCCAACTTTCTCCACCCCTATTTTCGGGTCTCGCCCCGCCCCCATTCGGGCGGCGGCAGCTGTACCCAATGCGAAAGGATGAGCCAAGAATGAATATTGCTTTGATGAGTCACGACCACAAGAAAGAGCTGATGGTCCAGTTCTGTATCGCTTACTGCGGGGTGCTCTCCAAGCACACCGTATGCGCCACGAACACCACCGGCCGTCTTGTTGCGGAGGCCACCGGTTTGCCCGTTCGACTGTTCCTGTCCCACGCCCACGGCGGCAGCCAGCAGATCGGTGCCCGGATCGCCTACAATGAGATCGACATGGTCCTGTTTTTCTCCGACCCCCAGTCCAGCGACCTGGACCCCGACCTGAAGTACATCAACCAGATGTGCGACCAGTATAACATTCCTTTCGCCACCAACGCAGCCACGGCAGAGATCCTGATCCACGGCCTGGAGCGCGGCGACCTGGATTGGAGAGAGATCATCAATCCTTCTCTCAAGCCGGTCACTGTGTGAGTGCCGGAGAGCTTTGTCCAAGTAAGCCCAAATGCGTCCTCGTTCCGGCCAGGGACGAAGACGCATTTTTCTTCCCATCATAACATTGGAGGTCATACCCATGGAACGCATCAAACCCCGGACGTTATCCGGTTTTATGGAACTGCTGCCTGCCCCGCAGACGCAGTTTGAGCGGATGCTGGAAAAGCTCCGCGCTACGTACAGCCTGTACGGCTTCACCCCCCTCGACACCCCCATCATCGAGTCGGCCGAGATCCTGCTGGCCAAGGGCGGCGGCGAGACGGAGAAGCAGATCTACCGCTTCACCAAGGGCGACAGCGACCTGGCCCTGCGCTTTGACCTGACGGTCCCCCTGGCCAAGTACGTCGCCCTGCACTACGCCGACCTGGCCTTCCCCTTCCGCCGGTATCAGATCGGCAAGGTCTACCGGGGCGAGCGCGCCCAGCGGGGCCGGTTCCGCGAGTTTTATCAGTGTGACATCGACGTGATCGGCGACGGCAAGCTCGACATCTCCAACGAGGCCGAGATCCCCGCCATCATCTACCAGGCCTTCACCTCTCTGGGCTTGGAACGCTTCAAGATCCGCGTGAACAACCGGAAGATCTTGACCGGCTTCTACGCCATGCAGGGCCTGGCCGAGCAGTCCGGCGAGATCATGCGGACGGTGGACAAGCTGGATAAGATCGGCCCGGAAAAGGTCCGCGCCCTGCTCATCGAGGGCGGCGTGGCCGAGGCTGCGGCGGATGAAATTTTGAAGTTCATCGCCATCACCGGCGAGAACGAGGAAGTCCTGGCCGCCCTGGAGGGCTACCGGGGCCGCGACCCCATTTTCGACCAGGGTCTGGACGAGCTGGGCACGGTGGTGAAGTATCTGGGCTCCTTCGGCGTCCCCGCCGACCACTTCGCCGTGGACCTGACCATCGCCCGCGGCCTGGACTACTACACCGGCACCGTCTATGAGACGGTCATGCTGGATCACCCGGAGATCGGCTCCATCTGCTCCGGTGGCCGCTACGACAATCTGGCCGAGTATTACACCGATAAGAAGCTCCCCGGCGTGGGCATTTCCATCGGCCTGACCCGCCTGTTCTATGTTCTGGGCGAGCAGGGCTATCTCAACGACGACCTGGTGACGGCTCCCGCCGACGCCCTGATCTTGCCCATGACCGAGGACCTCTCCGCCGCCATCGCCTTCGCCACGCAGCTGCGTCAGGCCGGCGTCCGCGCCCAGGTCTACGGGGAGCAGAAGAAGTTCAAGGGCAAGATGAGCTACGCCGACAAACTGAAGATCCCCTATGTGGTCTTCCTGGGCGAGGATGAGATCAAGAGCGGCGTGGTCAAGATCAAGGACATGACCACCGGCGACCAGCAGGCCCTCTCCCCTGCCGAGGCGGTCCAGACCATCGCCGATGCCATGGCCCAGCGGGCCGCCGGCAAGCCCATCCGGGAGAAGGACTAAGGAGGGACGCGCCATGAAAATGAAGCGCGAGGGGGCCGTGGGCCTCATCCTCATCGCCATTTTGGTTGTGGTGATGCTGGTGTTTCTGCGGGGCAAGAGCTTAGAGGATATTATGGGCAGCGGCTATACCCAGGCCGACGTGACGGAGATCACCGCCACTCTGACCGGGGCCGATGAAATCCTGACGACAGACTTTGCCGCCGGGGACCAGGGCTATTTAGACCTCATCTCCCTGCTCCAGGAGCCGTCCTACTCCCGCACCTTTACCAGCGATGACAGCGGCGCTCTGGACTACGCCGTGACCCTGACCTTCACCGGCAGCGGGGACCAGACCTGGGAGTATGCCTTCCAGGGTGGCAAGCTCATCCACGCCGGGGTCACGGGCAGCCCCAAGACCTATCAAATTTCTGGCGGCCAAGACAGCCAGCAGAAAATACTGGACTTCCTGCTGACTCCGGCCGAGCCGTGAGGAACGGATATGAAACAGCTATCCTTAAAACACAAGATCGCCCTGGTAGAGCTGGTGGTCCTCATTATTCTGGGCTGCTACTTCTTCCTGCCCAAGAGCTTTTCCCAGGCCATGGGCAAGGGCTTTGATCCCGACCAGGTGACGGCGGTGACCGTCCAGCTGGAAGGGGCCAGGGGCAAGCGCGGGGAGGAGCACACCTTCACCCTCTCCCCCACCGACCCCATCTATACGGAACTCATCGACCGGCTGGAGAGCCGGAAGTACCTCCCGCTGTATTTGAACACGACCGTCCGCACCACCACCCTGGACTATGTGACCACCCTGACCTTTGAGCAAAACGGGGCGGACTACATCTTCAGCTTCTGCGGCGACCGGGCCATGGACGTGAAGGGCGTCAAGACCCGCACGGTCCAGCTCAAGAATTACGAAGCCTTCCAATCTTCCCTGCTGGCCCTGCTGCTGGGACAGGTTTGAATGGGAAGGTCTGACTGGACAGAACCGGGAAACAGGAGTACACTGTACAGCAGGAATTTCTCTCCCGCCCAGGGAGCCAAAACTGACATTTGGAGTGAAACGAACCATGGACAATTTACAGAACTTCCGCCGCACCGACTACTGCGGCACCTTCTCTGCAGCCAACGTAGGCCAGGAGATCTCCGTCTGCGGCTGGGTCCAGCGCCAGCGGAACTTAGGCGGCCTGATCTTTGTGGACCTGCGGGACCGCACCGGGCTGTTGCAGCTGTCCTTTGACGACAGCACCCCCCGTGATATTTTTGAGAAAGCCGCCTCTCTGCGCGGCGAGTATGTCATCGCCGCCAAGGGTCTGGTCCGGGAGCGGGAGTCCAAGAACCCCGACCTGCCCACCGGCGACATTGAGGTGAAGGTCACGGAGCTGCGCCTGCTGGCCAAGGCCGAGACGCCCCCCTTCGAGATCGTGGAGAACTCCGATGTCAAGGACGTGACCCGCCTGAAGTACCGCTACCTGGACCTGCGCCGCCCCGACATGCAGCGCATGATCGCCCTGCGCCACAAGATCGTAAAGATCTGCCGGGACTACTTCGACGAGCAGGGCTTTTTGGAGATCGAGACGCCCATCCTGACCAAGTCCACCCCGGAGGGTGCCCGCGACTATCTGGTCCCCTCCCGTGTCCACCCTGGCAAGTTCTATGCCCTGCCCCAATCTCCCCAGCAGTATAAGCAGCTGCTCATGCTCTCCGGCTTCGACCGCTACTTCCAGATCGCCCGCTGCTTCCGGGACGAGGACCTGCGGGCCGACCGTCAGCCGGAGTTCACCCAGATCGACCTGGAGATGTCTTTCCTGGACGAGGAGCAGATCCAGACCATCCAGGAGGGCTTCCTGAAGCGCGTCTTCAAAGAGGTGCTGGACGTGGACGTGCAGACCCCCTTCCTGCGGATGCCCTGGCGGGAGGCCATGGACCGCTTCGGTTCCGATAAGCCCGACATGCGCTTCGGCTTTGAGCTGCAGGACATCTCCGACCTGGTGAAGGACTGCGGCTTCGGCGTCTTTGCCGAGCCGGTCAAGGCCGGCGGCTCCGTCCGTCTCATTAACGTGAACGGCCACGCCAAGGACTTCCCCCGGAAGAAGATCGACAAGCTGGGCGAGTTCGTCAAGACCTACAAGGCCAAGGGCCTGGCCTGGGCCAGAATGTTGGACGGCAAGGTCACGTCTTCCTACCAGAAGTTCCTGACCGACGAAGAGAACGCCGCCATTCTGGAGCGGGCCGGCGCCAAGGACGGCGACCTGATCCTCATCGTCGGCGACGTCAAGGACGAGGTGGTCTTCGCCTCCCTGGGCGCTCTTCGGATCGAGTGCGCCAAGCAGCTGGGCATCCTGGACCCCAACGACTTCAAGTTCCTGTGGGTCACCGAGTTCCCCATGTTCGAGTGGTCTGAGGAAGAGGGCCGCTACCAGGCCATGCACCACCCCTTCACCGCCCCCATGCTGGAGGACGAGGACAAGATGCTCACCGACAAGGCCGGCTGCCGCGCCCGTGCTTATGACATCGTCCTCAACGGCACCGAGCTGGGCGGCGGCTCCATCCGGATCAACACGCCGGAAATGCAGACCAAGGCCTTCGAGGCCCTGGGCATCTCCGACGAGGACATTCAGGAGCGCTTCGGCCACCTGGTCAACGCCTTCCAGTACGGCGCCCCCCCCCACGGCGGCCTGGCCTACGGCCTGGACCGTCTGGTCATGCTCATGACCGGTGCCTCCTCCATCCGCGACGTCATCGCCTTCCCCAAGGTCCAGAACGCCTCGGACCTCATGATGAACTGCCCCGACGTGGTGGATGACAAGCAGCTTGACGACCTCTCCATCGCCGTCACCCGCATGGAAGAGACGCCTGTCGAAGACGAGGTGTAAAATGCCGATGCATCGGCTGGTGCTGCCCTTTGCGCAGATGGAGGAAGCGGCCCCCTACATGGCGCCGGAGCGGTTCCGATATGTCAAGGAAGACCAGAGCGAAAGCTTTGAAGGCTTTGAGGACTATGATCTTCTGGCATTTGACTGGTATGACATCCGTCAGAAGACAGAGGCGGCGAAGATCCTGCTCTATTTCACCAAAGAGGACCTGATCTTCTTCTGTGAGAGCCAACCGGCGCAGCAGTGCGTCCAGACCATCGTCCGGGAAGTTGACCCGGACGACCAGATGACCAGCGAGATGCTGCTCTACCGCTTCTTTCAGCGCCTCATGAAAGGCGACATGGACTATTTGGACCGCTTTGAGGAAGGGGTCAACGAGGCAGAAGCTGAGATTTTGTCCAGCAACATGGACAACCAAAAAGAGACCCTGGAGAAGATCATCGCCTGGCGGCGGGAGCTGCTGCGGGTCAAGCGCTACTATGAGCAGCTCTCCGCCATCTTCGACGAGCTGGCGGACAACGACAACCAGCTGCTCACCCGCGCCCTTCGCAAACGGATCTTGATCCTGGGCAGCCGGATGGACCGTTACTTGGGTGCCGTGCGCAACTTGCAGGAGATCGTCAGCCAGATGCGTGAGGCCTACCAGTCTCAGCTGTCCATCCAGCAAAACGAGCTGATGAAGCTCTTCACCGTGGTCACGGTGGTCTTCCTTCCCCTGACCCTGCTCACCGGCTGGTATGGCATGAACTTCACCAACATCCCTGAGCTGACGTGGCGCTACGGCTACCCTGCCGCGATCGGGGCCAGCGTCCTCATCGTCGTGCTGCTGCTCCGGCATTTTCGGAAAAAGCGTTGGCTGTAAAACACAAAAAAAGTCCGCCTCAGGCGGACAAAGCGAAAGCCCTCCGGCACGGTCCGTCAAGGATCGTACCGGAGGGCTTTTTGAAATCATGGCGTTTCTGGTACTCAGACATCCAGCTGCAGCTCCACCGGGCAGTGGTTCCCAAAAGCGGGTGCTCCTCGTTTTGGATGACTCAACGTGCGAGTTGTTGCAGACGTTCCCACGCAGCGGGATAGCCCATGATGCGCATGACATCTTTGATTGAGATGGTGTGCAGCTGTTGTTCTAATTTGGAAAATGCCGCAGACATAGAAGCAATAAACTCTGCGGTATCCGCTGTGCCTAAGAGCCTGGCGAAGACGATGCCAATGGCGTACACATCATTGGTGCCGGAAGGATAGGAACCACTCTTGTCTCGCTCCAATCCCAGGCAACTGAAATTTGCAATGCTACGGGTGTGCAGATGCCAACGGAATTTCAGGTCAAAAAACCGCTCGTCATGGGCGCACTGATTGCGGGCCAGACCGCATAAACTCATGTACTTGTGCAGTTCTTTTGCATCCACATGAAATTTTCGGGCGATGTTCTGCTTATCCTGCGGTTTCATCAGGTTATAAAACATCGTGACCTTGCCAAAGGTCAGGACGTTCACCAAGACCCACAAGGGAATATAGCCATACTCCGATAAATAATGTGTGACGGCCTGATGATGCTTGCTCATTTGCCGCGCCATCTCCTGCTGGATGTCTCCAAACAGCTTGATGATAGAACGGATGTTATCTGGAACAGCATCAAAGTTTTCTAGCTTTAAGTAGTTGTCATGTCCATATAAAGCAGAAAATTCATGGGCAAGTACGGATTTGAAGGTATTTTCCACCTTCAAGAGATATTTGAGATAAATATGCCGGATATCACGGTCGAACTGGTAAAGTGCGTACAGTTCCTCAAAGGTAGTCCCGTTCCGATAGTGTTCCTGAGAAGGAGCCGACGCAGGAGAAAGAAACAAGTCCTTGTATCCGTTTACGATGTTATAATAGTTTTCTGTTTCAAGAATCCGCATGGCGGTGTCATGCGGAGCACCATCTTCGATCACCATGCCTCGGCTGCGCAAGATGTCTATGAGCTGGGCAACGGTACGATAGGTTTTGTCGATCATTGGTCTCACCTCAACCATAAAAAAGCCCCCGGGCCCGAAGGACACCGGAGGACGAACTGGTAAATCGATAGCGTACTTATTATAGCAGAGAAAGCCCAAAAGTCAAGCCGTCAGAGCCATAAAAAGTACGTTCGATCTCCCCAATTAGGATATGCAGAAAACGAGATGATATGCCTTATACATCTAGCTGCAGCTCCACCGGGCAGTGGTCGCTGCCGAAGATCTCGCTGTGGATGGCGGCCTCCTGGATGCGGGGGGCCAGGCGGTCGGACACGATGAAGTAGTCGATGCGCCACCCCACGTTCTTCTCTCTGGCGTGGAAACGGTAGCTCCACCAGGAGTAGGCCCCTTCCAGATCGGGATATTTGGCGCGGAAGGTGTCGGTGAAGCCTGCCCCCAGCAGGGCCGTCATCTTCCCCCGCTCTTCATCCGTGAAGCCGGGGTTGCGGCGGTTGGTCTTGGGATTTTTCAGGTCGATCTCCTTGTGGGCGACGTTCAGGTCGCCGCAGAGCACGACGGGCTTCTTCTCGTCCAGCGCCTGCAAATGCGCCCGGAACGCATCCTCCCAGGTCATGCGGTAATCCAGCCGCTTCAGGCCGTCCTGGGAGTTGGGGGTGTAGCAGCAGACGAGATAAAAGCCCTCAAATTCGGCGGTAATGACCCGCCCCTCGTGGTCGTGCTCCTCGATGCCCAACCCGTAGGTCACAGAGAGCGGCTCGACCTTGGTAAAGATGGCCACGCCGGAATACCCCTTCTTCTCTGCGCTGTTCCAAAACTGATGGTACCCCGGCAGGTCCAGGTCGATCTGCCCGGCGTGGTGCTGGAGCTTGGTCTCCTGCACGCAGAAGATGTCCGCGTCCAGGGCGGCGAACGACGCCATAAAATCTTTTTTCACACAAGCCCGCAGGCCGTTGACGTTCCAGGATATGAGTTTCATGTGTGGTTCTCCTATGGATGAATTGACGGATTTCTGTTTTTCCCGTAAAATGATAATATATTATAGCAGAAAATCCGAGAGGAGGAAACCCGATGCGGCCAAGTTTGACGAAACCGATCCACATCTGCTTCGACTCCCATGTCCGTGGCATCCTGGAAGGATGGTATTCTATCCTAGAAAAAACGAGGGAAAACGTTACTATTCTTGAATTATGGGACAACCTTGCCATCGGTCCCCTGAAGCCTGAAAACCCGGCGCTGCGCAAAGCGGCGTTGCAGGAAACCGGGACAGAGGAAGTAGCGGATTCTTTTTGTGATGACTACCGCGCCTTCCTGCAAGCCCTGACCACCCTCCCGCCCGACCGACCCTGCTGCGTCTGGGCCTCCGATTCCCCCCATGAGCGGACCGGCGTGGCCCTGGCGGGGGCCTGCCTCGCCCCGCAAAGAGACACGTTTTTCCTCTGCGACAGCACCGCCCTAGTCCGGCACTTTGAAGTCGAGGACTGGGGGGCCAGAGACGCGCTCATGGCCCAGGCCCCCGTTGCCGAGACGAAGTTCTGGGCGGCCCTCTGGGAGAAGCTGAAGGCAGAAAACGCCCCCTTACGCATCGTGAAAGACGGCCTCCCCTGCTCGGCTCCGGCGGACTTTTTTGACCCCTGGCTCCGGGCAGACCTGGCCCAATACCCGGAGGAAGACGATTTCCACATTGCCTTCCGCAGCATGGAACAGTATCAGGCCACCTACGGCGGGACGTTCAGCATCTACTATCTCCTGCACCGCACGGCGGTGCTGCAAAAAGAAAGAACAGAATAGGAAAAGAAGACCGGCGGAAAGAAGCGTGTGATTTTCCCTCCGCCGACGGAAACAGGATGGTGATGAGGATGATTGACCGTTGGATCGCAGAGGCAACAGCGTGTGATTTCAAGGTTGCCTTAGAAGTGAAAAAACCAAAAAGTTGGCTCAAAAGCGTCAGCGCCTTCGCAAATGGCATCGGCGGTACGCTGTTTTTCGGAATTGATGATGACAGAAACGTGGTAGGCTTGTCCGATGCACAGACGGATGCAGAGACTATCAGCCGGTTGATGAAAGAGAGAATCACACCGTATCCGAGTTTTGTCCTCGCCCCTGCGCGGGAGAACGGCAAGGATATTCTTGTGCTGTCTGTGTCTGCCGGACATGCCACTCCGTATTACTATAAAGCAGACGGTATCATGGAAGCCTACATCCGCATCGGCAATGAAAGCGTCATTGCTCCGTCCTACGTTCTCAATCAGCTGATTCTCAAGGGAATGCACCGCACCTATGATGAACTGATCTCCGAGCATGAGTTTAAGGATTATGCTTTTTCCAAACTGCGGGAGCGATATAAGGCGTGGACAGGTAACAGCATGGAAGAAAAGCTCTTCGATTCCTTTGGAATGCGGGATGAGAACGGCAAGCTGACGAATGCAGGCGCTTTACTTGCGGACGATTCTCCGATCAGACACTCCCGGTTGTTCTGCACCCGTTGGAACGGCCTGGATAAAAGCGGCGGCATAGTGGATGCGCTTGACAGCGCAGAATATTCCGGCAGTCTGATCATCCTGCTCAACGAGGGCGTGGGATTCGTGAAGCGGAACATGAAAACTCGCTGGAAGAAAACCGCTGACTCCCGCATTGAAATGCCGGATTACTGTGAACGAAGTGTTTTCGAGGCTCTTGTCAACGCGCTGATCCATCGTGACTACCTGATACTGGGCAGTGAGGTCCATATTGATATTTACGATGACCGTCTGACCATCTATTCTCCCGGTGGCATGCCAGACGGTACACGGGTTCAGGAACGGGATCTATCCAGCATTTCCTCTACGCGCCGCAATCCTGTCCTTGCTGATCTTTTCAGCAGATTGGGCTATATGGAGCGACAAGGCAGCGGCTTCAAGAAGATCACAGAAAGTTACCATGCAGCCCATAATTACCGCAGCGAATTAGAACCGCAATTTTATTCCGACGCCAGTTCGTTTCAAGTTACGCTATACAACCTGAATTATGGACTGCCCATCCACGAAACAGGTCTTGCGGATGAAAAACAGACCTCTGAAAGAGAGAAAACAGTCCTTCAAAATGAAAAACAGACCTTTGAAAGCCTGTTGGCAGGTCTTACAGTCAGCACACCGACAAAAGATCATATGTTGAAACTGTTCCGAAATTTTGGGTTCGATACGATCTTTGCAAGAGCGGACGTGATGCAGGTAACCGGAATCACGGCGACCCCGGCAACAGAATTGATGCGAAAAATGAAAGAAGCCAAACTGATCGTGCGTGCAAAAGGCCGCGGCAAATATATTTTTGCGATGCCGACCGAGGGAGTTAAATTGTAAAGAATACAGAACAAGCGAAAAAGACCGGCGGAATGACATGGGTCACTCCGTCGGTCTTTGCTGTCTGTGAGCCTCAGCCCTTCTCGTGGGCCAGGATGGCGTCTGCCACCGGCTCCAGGTAGTTCTTCTCCAGGCTTTCCACGGCGCCCTGGTCCATGGCGGTGGCCATGGCGGGGTCCATGGGGATCTGGGCCAGCACCTTGACGTCCAAGTCTTTGGCGACCTGCTCCAGGTTGCTCTTGCCGAAGATATAGTGCTTCTCGCCGCAGTTGGGGCACTGGAAGTAGCTGTAGTTCTCGACCACGCCCAGGATGGGTTTGTGCATCATCTCAGCCATACGAACGGCCTTGGTCACGATGAGGGACACCAGGTCCTGGGGAGAGGTCACGACCACGATGCCGTCCACGGGGATGGACTGGAACACGGTCAGGGGCACGTCGCCGGTTCCGGGGGGCATGTCGATGAACAGGTAGTCCAGCTCGCCCCAGCGCACGTCGCTCCAGAACTGCTTGACCACGCCGCCGAGCAGGCTGCCGCGCCAGATGACGGGGTCGCCCTTGTTCTCCAGCAGGAGGTTCAGGGAGATGACTTTGATGCCGCCGGTGGTGAGCTCCGGGAAGATGCTCTCGCCGTCGCCCACGGCGCGGGTGTTCAGTCCGAAGGCGGTGGGGATGGAGGGGCCGGTGATGTCGGCGTCCATGATGCCGACCTTGTAGCCCTTCTTGGCCATGGCGGAGGCCAGGCAGGCGGTGGTGGAGCTCTTGCCCACGCCGCCCTTGCCGGACATGATGGCGTAGACGTGCTTGATGGCAGAGTCCTTGTTCAGGGGCGCGATGAGGTCTTTTGCCTCGGCGTTGTGGTCGCAGCTTGCGCCGCAAGAGCTGCAATCATGGGTACATTCTTCAGACATGGGAATACATCCTTCCTTAAATAATAGTCATAACAGCCTGCGCGGGCCGCAGACCTCTGCGGCCCTGACAGGGCGGGGGGAGTGAGGTCAGAGATCAGGAGTAGTCGTAAATGCCGCCGCCAATGAACTCCCGGATAAGGGATGCAGGCGGGACCAGCTCCGGATCAATGGGATGGAACCCCTGGAAGCCGTCGATCAGCTCCAGCAGCTCTTTCCGCCGCACGTTCTCCTGGGGCACGGCCTCCAGCAGGGGCATGGCGTAGTTCTTCATCACCGACACCTCATAGGGCAGGGAGGAGTCGAAGATGTAATTGGCCCGGTGCTTGAAGGGGGAGATATAGAGCTTCTCACCCCGCCGCACGTTGGCCCACATGTCCAGGGTCTCGGCCACGCCGGTACCCCGGAAGTTATAGTCCCGCACGGCCCGGCGGGTCAGGCGCATCCAGGTGCCCTTGAAGCGCAGGTCCTCCCCTTCCACCACGTTGGAGCGGGCGGAGATATACAGGCAGGTGGCGTCGGGGTTGCGCCCGGCGCACTCGTCGTTCAGGGCGTGGATGCCCTCGAAGATGGCGATCTCGTTCTTCTTCAGGCGCAGCGGCTCGCCCAGGCGGTCGTTGCGCATCTGGCGGGCAAACTCGAACCGGGGCACGATGATCGTCTCCCCTTTCGAGAGCCTGGCAAAGTGGTCGTTGAGCAGGTCCATGTCCATGCACAGGGGGGACTCGAAATCAATGGAGCCGTCCTTTGTCCGGGGAACGGTCTTGGGGTTGAGCGTCTTAAAATAGTTGTCCATGGAGATGGTGTGGGAGAGCACACCCCGCTTTTCCAGCTCTTCCTCGATCTTGAGGGCGGTGGTGGTCTTGCCGGAGCCGGAGGGACCGGACAGCAGGACGATGGGGCTTGTCGAGAGATTGTTCAGGATGGTGTCCGCTGCCTGGCTGACCTTGTTGGCGTACTGAGCGTCGCACGCCTCCAAAAAGCCCTTCACATCCTGGTCGATGCGGCGGTTGATCTCTTGTAGCTGATAGGACATTGTACTGCCTCCTTTCAGGCACGTCAAGAAAGTTTTGCACAAAACGTCATATTTTTGCGAAAATCTTGTGTTTTTATCAGGTTCAGGGAGTCGCTTTACCAAGCCCAGCTGGATTTTTCGGCTTGAATGGCTGTGGCGTTCTGCAAATATTCCTGGGGATACTTGGGGTTGGCCAGCCGCCGGACGGTCCTGCCGCCGATGGCCTTGGTCACGCCCCCGGCCCCCAGGGAGAGGACGGTGTGCAGCTCCTCCATCATGCAGATATTATACGCATTTGCCCAGCCGGGCTTGCACCAGCCCACGTTTTCAAAGGACCCGGACATGAATTTCTGCCGGTAGAGATAGTAGGGCTGGTACCCCGCCGCCCGCAGGGCGGACCAGGCAAAGTCCAGCATGTGGGCCACGTCCGCCCCGCTGGGCAGGGTGACGTTTTCCTGCCGCAGCCGAGCGCCCTTTTTCAAGGCCAGGGTGTGGACGGTAATGTTTTCCGGGTCCATGCCGATTACTTCATCCAGCGTGGCGGCGAAGCCCGCCGGCGTGTCCGCCGGGAGCCCGGCGATGAGGTCCATGTTGATGGCCCCCACGCGGACCTCTCTTGCCAGGGCATAGGCCTGCCGGATGTCCTCCGCCCGGTGGCTCCGGCCGATGGTCTCCAGCACGAGGTCCGACATGGTCTGGGGGTTCACGGAGATGCGGTTCCCGCCCCCGTCCCGGATGGCCTCCAGTTTCTCGCGGGTGATGGTGTCCGGCCGCCCGGCCTCCACGGTGAACTCCGTGCCGGGGGCCAGGTCGAACGCCGTGTGCAGGCGGTCCAGCAGGGCTTTAAGCTGGTCAGGGGCCAGCGTCGTCGGCGTTCCGCCGCCGATGTAGACGGTCCGCACCGTCTTCCCCGCCCGCCGGGCGGCTTCCCCCGCCGCGTCGATCTCCCCAAACAGGGCGTCGAGATACGCCGGGATGAGCCGGTTGGCCGAGCCGGATGCCGAGATGAAGGAGCAGTAGGCGCAGCGGGTGGGACAGAACGGGATGCCGACGTACAGCGAGATCTCTTCCGGTTGTAAGCTCCGCTTGACGGCGAGACTGGCCTGGGCGCAATCCATCGCCAGCTGCCGCCGGACGGGAGAGACATGGTAGTGCTTCAGCATTGCCTCCGCCTGGCGGGGGGTGCCCCCCTCCTCCATGGCGCGGGTGGGCAGCTTCACCGGCCGCACACCGGAGAGCATCCCCCAGGGGGGCTCCTTTCCCAGGCAGTCGATGGCGGCCAGGTAAAAGGCCCGCTGTAACGTCCGCCGGGTCAGGCGGGTGGCCACCACCGGGTCGTCCGCCGGAAGCGCTGCGGTCTTTACCCGGCACATGCGGGTGTAGACCTTCCCCTCCCGCCGCAGGACGGCCCGCGCCGTGCACCAGGACGGGCGGCGGGTGAACTGAAGCTCCAGCGCATTGTCCCCGCCGGGGGGCGTGACGGCTGGGTCGGGGTAGACCGGCCGCTCCTGGGGAAAGAGGGTGAGCATGGTCTGCTCCACGGCGTACTTCTCCTGGTGACCGGTGAAGTAGAGGTTCATCGCAGGGCGTCCCGCACGAAGGGATTCCCGGCCCGCTCTGCGTCCAGAGAGGTGGTGCTCTCATGGCCGGGACACACCCGCAGGTTGCCCTCCAGGGACACCAGGCGCTTGAGGGACTGGAGGATCTGCCCGTAGCTGCCGCCGGTGAAGTCCGTTCGGCCGCAGGAGCCGGCAAAGAGCGTGTCCCCGCAGAAGAGGACGTCGCCCACGCGATAGGTCACGGAGCCGGGAGAATGGCCGGGGGTGTGCAGGACCTCGATGGGGGTCCCGCCGAAGTCGATGGTGTCACCCTCTTTCACGGTGTGGATGTTGTCCACGGGGCCCAGCAGCATATACTGGTCCCCTGCCCCGCTCCAGTTGACCTCTTTCTCGTGGACATAGACGGGGATGCCGGGCCATTTTTTCAGCAGGCCGGGCACGCCCAGCACATGGTCAAAGTGGCCGTGGGTGATGAGGATCATGGTCAGGGTCAGGCCCGCCTTGCGGATCTCCTGGTCGATGTCGTCCGGCTGGTCGCCGGGATCGACGACGGCGCAGATCTTGGCGTCCGTATCCTCCAGCAGGTAGCAGTTGGTGCCGATCTGCCCAACGCGCATCCGTTTGATTTGCAGCATAAATTACCTCGTTTTCTAGTGTATTTGATGAGAGTTTACAGTTCGATACAAAGGGTCACGGGACCGTCGTTGACGGAGGAGACGGCCATGTCCGCCCCAAACGCCCCGTGCTCCACGTGGAAGCCCCGGTCCCGGCAGCAGGCCATGAACTTCTCGTACAGCGGGATGGCCACTGCCGGCGGCGCGGCTTTGGTAAAGCCGGGGCGGCGGCTCTTCAGGTCGGCGTACAGCGTGAACTGCGACACCACCAGCAGCTCACCTCCGGCGGCGGCCAGGTTCAGGTTCATTTTGCCCGCCTCATCGGAAAAGACCCGCAGACCACAGATCTTATCGGCCATTTTGTCGGCCAGCGCCTCCGTATCCTCTGGGCCGACGCCCAGCAGGACCAGAAAGCCCTTGCCGATCTTTCCTACCGTCTCCCCTTCGATGGCCACCGAAGCGGAGGAGACTCTTGTCACGACTGCCCGCATAATAAAAGTTATCCCCCTTGTGTGGATTTCTTTGTGTATCCCTCTTACGATTAAATAAAAGGAAGGCGGTTTTCAGTATAGCACGAAGGGTCGGAAGTAGTCAACGCTATTCCAGTTCAAAGCATCCTCACCCAAACCAAAACGCAAGCCGAAGAAAGCCCCCATGCATCCAGAAACGAATGAAAAACGCATGAATATTCACACCATGCAGCCGTATACAAAACGTAAAACCAAACGATATTACAAACAGTATACAAGACGTAATCAGTTGACAAACCAGCGAACGGCTTTGTCAACCAGATGGGAAACGCTTGTCATTCCAGGCTTTTTTCGGGTTTCTCCCCGTTTTCGGCCACAAAAAAACCCGTCTGGACGCGCTTCACGCGCCCAGACGGGCTGAGAGTTTTCTCAAAAGTCCCAGGGGACTTATCTGTCTTTGTATCGCTCTTCCAAAACCTCGATCATCCGGGCCACACAGCTCTCGTCGCAGGAGGGCAAGACCAGATCTGCGACCTCCCGCACCTCCGGGTAGCTGTTGGCAGGGGCGAAAGACTGGGCCGAGACGGAGAGCATGGGAATGTCGTTGAGCCCGTTTCCGATGCAGTACAGATCCTTCTGCTCCACCCCCAGATGCTGGGCCAGCCACAGGACGGAAAAGCCCTTGTTGGCCCCTTTCGCCGTCACCTCCAGGAGGTTTCGGTTGGAGAAGGTAGCCTCGTAGATGTCCGACCAGCGGCTGAGCAGATACTCCTGGGCCTGCTGGAGGACCGCAGTGTCCGGGTGCTGTAAGATTACCTTCAGCCAGGGCGTGGGCATGTCCTCGATGTCCCGCCGGCGGCCCCGCAGACGGCAGCGGGTCAGATGACGGTAGGTGATGACGTTGGGCCGGAAGGCGTAGACCTCATCCTGGTGGTAGGCCTCAAAGCCCAGCTCCGGGAAGGCCGCGCAGAGCTTGGCGATGTGAACGGGCGCCCGCTTGGGCAGGAACTTGAGCCAGAGGCTCTCCTCCTTGGCAAAGTCGTAGATCGACGCGCCGTTGGAGAGGATCACCGGGGCGTTTACCGGCAGCTTCTCCCGCTCCATCTGGATCACGAAGTTGATGTAGGACCGTCCGGTGGAGATGCTGAACAGCCCGCCCTCGGCCAGAAACCGGTCAATGGCGGCGCGGTTTTCCGGGGAGATGGTCCCCTTGCTGTCGTAGAGTGTATCGTCATAGTCCGTGGCCAGCAGAACGCCGGAAAACTTTCCCATAGGCTCCTCCTTTCGGTCGTAACGCGAGGCATTTGCTTTAAGAGTTTTTATTTTATACTAGGCGGCTGCATCTTGTCAAGACGGCTTGAAAATAGTCCGGCAGCGGGCAGGATACGGTGACCTGCTCCCCCGTCCGGGGATGCCGGAAGGTCAGCCGCCGGGCGTGCAGACACTGCCCGGCCAGCTCAGGAAAGCCCTTGCGTTGTCCGCCGTACACCGGGTCCCCCAACACGGGGTGCCCCAGCGCGGCCATGTGTACGCGGATCTGGTGGGTCCTGCCGGTCTCCAAGCGGCACTGGATGTGGGTGTACCCCGGATACCGGGCCAGCACCGTCCAGTGGGTCACGGCCCGGCGGCCATTCAGGTGATTGACCGCCATCTTCTTCCGGTCTGTGGGGTGCCGGGCGATGGGCAGGTCCACCGTCCCGCTGTCCTCCCGGAGGTTGCCCACCACCACGGCCTCGTATTCCCGATACAGGCTGTGGTCCTGGAGCTGCTCGGCCAGGGCCAGGTGGGCTGCGTCGTTCTTGGCGGCGATGATAAGGCCGCTGGTGTCCCGGTCGATGCGGTGGACGATGCCGGGCCGCAGCTGACCGTTGATGCCGGAGAGGCTCTGGCCGCAGTGATACAGCAGGGCGTTGACCAGGGTCCCGTCCGGGTGGCCCGGCGCAGGGTGGACCACCATGCCCACGGGCTTGTTCACCACGATCACGTCCCCGTCCTCATACACCACGTCCAGCGGGATGTCCTGGGGCACGATCTCTACCGGCGTGGGGTCGGGGATGCACACGGCGACCTCGTCCCCCGCCTGGAGCTTGTCGTTTTTCTTGAGGGCCTTGCCCCGGCGGAGGACTCTCCCCTCCTCCAGCAGCTTCTGGGCGGCGGAGCGGGTCAGGCCGTCCAGGACCCCCGCCAGATATTGGTCGGCCCGCAGGCCGCTCTGTTCCACGGTGAGGGTGACGTTCATGGCTTTTCCTCCGGCTTAGGCTCCTTGCTGTATGTGAAGATCACGTGGATGCACAGCAGCACGCCGCCCACCACCACGCCGATGTCCGCCACGTTGAAGACGGGGAAGTTCATAAACGTGGTGGCGAACATATCCGTCACGAAGCCAAACAGCAGCCGGTCGATGAAATTGCCGACCGCGCCCCCCAGCAGCAGGGCCAGGGAGAGCATGCCGATGGGCTTCGGCAGCACCTTTTTTGCCAGCGCCGCCGCCAGCAGCACCGACACCACGCCGGAGAGCAGCGCCAGCACCCAAGTGTGCTGGTTGAACAGCGAGAACGCCGCCCCGGTGTTCTGAAGATACGTCAGGTCCAGCCCCGGCAGAAACGACAGGGAGACATGCAGCGGGATGCCGGTCCGGACCAGGTATTTCACCACCTGGTCCACCACCACCACCGCCGCGGCCAGGACGAAGTAGAGAATGGGCAAAGGGATTCGCCTCCTTGTAAAATTAGATCAGGTACCGCTTCACCAGCGGCACCTTCCGCAGCACCAGCCACGTTACAAACCCGCACGCCACCAGCACCACCGTCTCCGCCGGCGCTGACCACACCGGGTTCAGCGCCCCGGTATAATACCCCGCCTTCATCAGCAGGTCCAGGAAGAACAGGTGGACCAGGTAGATGCAGAAGGACGCCTTGGAGAGCGCCGTGGTCACGGCCCTCCCCCGTGCCCCCGGCTTACCGTAGAGACACAAGCCAAACAGCCCTGCGGCCTCCAGGACCACTCCGGGGGCGTTTCCCTGAAGCAGGGTCCAGCACAGCTCCCCCCGGCGGAGAGACAGCGCCAGCGTCCCGAAAAACGTCAGCGCGAAGCCGCCCAGATAGAGCAGGGCATAGCACTTGGCGGGCAGCTTCTTCCCCTGGGTGTGGAGCAGCCAGCCCAGCACGCCCAGCCCCACGGCCATGCCGGTAAAGCGCATGCCGTACTCCCGCACGGTCCCCTCCGTCAGGGAGAAGGGCCAGAAGGTGAAGAGAACGGGCAGCACGCTCCCGCAGAGCAGCCACAGGGTCAGGCCATAGGTCAGCAGGGTCTTGCCCGCCTGGGCCGTGAAGAGCCGCGTCAGGGGCAGCACGGCGTACACCAGGAGCAGGAGGACCAGGTAATACAGATGGTCCCGGTGCCGGAACTTGAAAAACTCCCGGATGGCCCAGGACAGCCCCGGCCAATTCATGTCGCCTTGGAGCCAAAGCCCCCAGACCAGATAGGCCGTGGCCCAGAAGACCAGGGCGACGGCGATGCGAAACATATACTTGCCCCACAGGGTCTTCAGGGGCAGGTCGCGCCCAGGGTCCAGAAACAGCGCCCCGGAGCACATGAGAAACAGCGGTACGGCACACCGCAGCAGCGAGCTCCAAAAGAGATTCGCCGTCCACGCCGCCGAGCCAAAGGCCCAGTTGAACCCGCCCACGGCGGTGGCGTGGATGAGCACCGTGCCGAAGATGGCGACGGTCCGCACCAGGTCCAGGTCCAGCTGACGGGCCTGGGATGGGAGAGACACACGGTCCCCTCCTCTCTGTCTTTAATTGGGGGACATGGACAAAACTGCGGCCGGCCCTTCGGCCGGCCGCAGGAGCATGTCTGAGCTTGTAGGGGTACGTCTTACACCAGAGACTGGATGGCCTTGGCGCAGCGGGGGCACAGACCCTCGGCGTTCACGGTGGGCAGGACCTTCCAGCAGCGCTGGCACTTGCCGCCCTCGGCGGTCTTGACGGATGCCTGGATGGCATCGCCCACGGTGACCTCCACCTGGGAGACGATGAGCAGGTCGGCCAGCGCTTCGGCGGGCATCTCGGCCAGGAACGCATCCTCGGCGGGGACGGTCAGAATGATGTCGGCCTCCAGGCTCTTGCCGATCTTCTTCTCGGCGCGAGCGGTTTCCAGGACGCCGTTGACCACGTCGCGCACGGCGATGATCTTGTCCCACTGGGCCATCTCGTCGGCGCTCAGGGCGTAGTCGGCGAAGGGCTGGTTCATGTCGTTGAAGACCACGTTGCGGCCATCGACGCCGGCGGCGTGGGGCATGGACTGCCAGATCTCGTCGCCGGTGAAGCACAGCACGGGGGCCATGATCTTGGTCATGGTGTCCAGGATCAGGTACAGGGCAGTCTGGGCGGAGCGGCGGGCCAGGGAGTCCTTGCCCTCGCAGTACAGACGGTCCTTGATGATGTCCAGGTAGAAGTTGGACATCTCCACCACGCAGAAGTCGTTCACGGCGTGGGTCACGACGTTGAAGTCGTAGTCATCATAGCCCTGGAAGCACTTCTGGATGAGGGCGTTGAGGCGGGTGATGGCCCACTTGTCCAGCGCCAGCATGTCGGCGGGTGCCACCAGGTTGTCGGGGTCGAAGCCGTTCAGGTTGCCCAGGCAGTACCGGGCGGTGTTGCGGAACTTCAGGTAGTTCTGGCTCAGCTGCTTGAAGATCTTCTCAGAGCAGCGCATATCCGCGTGGTAGTCGGCGGAAGCGGCCCACAGACGGATGAGGTCTGCGCCGTACTTGTTCATGATGTCATAGGGGTCCACGCCGTTGCCCAGGGACTTGTGCATGGCCTTGCCCTCGCCGTCCACGGTCCAGCCGTGGGTGATGCAGGTCTTGAAGGGGGCCTTGGCCACGCCCGTGGAGCCGACGGCAGTCAGCAGGGCCGCCTGGAACCAACCGCGGTACTGGTCCAGACCTTCCATGTAGACGTCAGCCGGCCAGAAGCCCTGGTCCTTCTGCATGGAGGCGAAGTGGGAGGAGCCGGAGTCGAACCAGCCGTCCAGGGTGTCCTCCTCCTTGGTGAAGCCATTGGACTTGCCGCAGTGGGGGCAGGTGAAGCCGGCGGGCAGGATGTCGGCGGCGTCCTTGGCAAACCAGGCGTTGGAGCCTTCGGCACCAAACAGGTCGCTGATGAGCTGGATGGTCTCGTCAGTCACGATGGGCTTGCCACAGTCGTTGCAGTAGAAGACGGGGATGGGCAGGCCCCAGCGGCGCTGCCGGGAGATGCACCAGTCGGCACGCTCGCGGACCATGGCCTTCATGCGCTCCAGGCCCCAGGCAGGCACCCAGCGGACCTCTTCGCAGGCCTCGCAGGCGGCGTCCTTGAAGGTCTCCACGGAGCAGAACCACTGCGGGGTGGCCCGGAAGATGATGGGCTTCTTGCAGCGCCAGCAGTGGGGGTAGGAGTGGACGATCTCTTCGGAGGCGAACAGAGCGCCGCTCTCCTTCATGTCGGCCAGGATGATGGGGTTGGACTCCTCGGTCTTGAGGCCGGCATACTTGCCGGCGTAGTCGGTGTGGCGGCCCTGGTCGTCCACGGGGACCACCATGTCCATGCCGTAGCGCTTGCAGGTCTCATAGTCGTCGGCACCGAAGCCGGGGGCGGTGTGGACGCAGCCGGTACCGGAGTCCATGGTGACGTAGTCAGCCAGCACCAGACGGGAGGTCTTGGGCAGGAAGGGGTGATCGGCCAGCATGTTCTCGAAGAAAGAACCGGGGTGGGTGGCGACGATCTCGTAGCCCTCGATCTTGCCGACCTCCATGACCTTCTTCACCAGGGCCTCGGCCAGGATGTAGACCTCGCCGTTGGGGGCCTTGACCAGGGCGTAGCTCTCGTCGGGGTGCAGGGCGATGGCCAGGTTGCCGGGCAGGGTCCAGATGGTGGTGGTCCAGATCACGAAGAAGAGCTTGCTCTTGTCGAACTTACCCAGCTTGCCCAAATCGTCGTGCATGGGGAACTTCACATAGACGGTGGTGCAGGGGTCGTCCTGATACTCGATCTCCGCCTCTGCCAGGGCCGTCTCGTCGTGGGGGCACCAGTACACGGGCTTGAGGCCCTTGTAGATGTAGCCGCGCTGATACATGCGGCCAAAGACCTTGACCTCTTCCGCCTCGAAGGAGGGGTTCATGGTGAGGTAGGGGTTGGCCCAGTCGCCCAGGGCGCCCAGGCGCTGGAAGCCCTCGCTCTGCACGTCCACGTAGTGCTGCGCGAACTCATGGCAGGCAGAGCGGAACTCGGTGACAGGCATCTTCTTGCGGTTGAGCTTGTTCTGCTTGATGATGGCAGATTCGATGGGCATGCCGTGGTTGTCCCAGCCGGGGATGTAGGGGGTGCAGTAGCCCCGCATGGCGTGGGAGCGGACGATGATGTCCTTGATGGACTTATTCAGGGCGTGGCCCATATGCAGGTTGCCGTTGGAGAAGGGAGGGCCGTCGTGGAGGGAGAAGCGGGGCTTGTCCGCGTTCTTCTTCAGCAGCTCTCCGTAGACGTCCAGCTTCTTCCAGCGCTGGAGCATCTCCGGCTCCCGCTTGGGCAGACCGGCCCGCATGGGGAAGTCGGTTTTCGGCAGGTTGATGGTTGCGTTGTAATCCTGAGACATGGTTGACTGTTCACTCCTTATTCTCGTAACCCCCCGCTGGAGGCGGGGGAGAATATACTTTGTTCTTGTGGGGGAAGGGATCTCCCCCAGACGGCAACAGAACCTGCCCGGAAATCCGGCCAGGTTCCGTGGTGCAGTTGCGGTTGTTTATTCGATCTCGTAGTCCTTGCCGAACTTCACCTGGTCAAAGACGCGGGTGTCGCCCACGTCACTCTTGGATGCGGGGGCGGCGGGCTGCTCGGCGGGGGTGTCGAAGATCTTGGCCATGGAGGCCTCAATGTCCTGGGCGACCTTTTCCTGCTGCTCCGGGGGCACGGTGACCACCGGGTCCTTGGCCGGGGCGGCGGGCTTGCTGCCGTCGGCGTTGAGGCCGGAAAGGCTGCCGATGTATTTGATCTGGGCTGTGTACAGGTCTTTCAGCTGGCCGATGTAGGTGGTGGTCGAGGCGCGGGCGGCGTTCAGGCGGGCCTGCTCGTTGGCCAGGTCTTTTTTCACCTGCTCCAGCTTGGCCAGCACGGCCTGCTCTTCCTTGGCCATCTCGGCCCGGACGGCCTTGCTCTTTTCCTCCACAGAGGCGGCGATCTGGTCAATGGCGGCCTGCTTTTTGGCTTCGCCCTCCTTCACCATGGCGTCGGCCATTTTTTGGGCGGAGTGAAGGGTCATCCGCATGGCGTCCTCCGTGGCGCGGTATTCCTCTACCTTCTCCACCAGGACCTTCATCTTACTTTTCAGGGAGGCGTTCTCCTGGTACAGCGTGCGGTAATCCTCGATGAGGCTGTCCAGAAAGGCGTCTACCTGAAGCATATTATAGCCGCCGAAGGAGGCTTTCGGAAACACATGGGATTCCGCTTCCTGGGGTGTTAACATGGTCGGTCACTCCTATCCCTATCTTTCTATTTATGGTCCGGCGCGGCCCGGGATCAGACGTACACGCCGTTGTTCTCCAGCTCGTCGATCAGGTCGCCCATGATGTCCACGTTGTAAGGCGTGACGATATAGGTCTGCAAGGCGACCTTCTTGATCTTCCCTTCCTGGGCGTAAGCGACGCCGGAGAGGAAGTCCAACAGGCGGCGGGCCACGTCCTTCTGGGTCTTCTCCAGGTTCAGGACGACCGTGCGCTTGTCCCGCAGGTGGTCGGCCACTTCGGAGGCGTTTTCATAGCGCTCCGGCTTGACCAGCACGACCTGTAACTGTGTGGTGGCGTGGATGTTCACCACTTTTCCGCCGCCGGGGTTGCGGCGGGGCGGCTCCTGATACGTGGGGGTTTCCCGGCGGCGAGGGGGCTCGGCCCGGCGGGGCGGTTCCTCCCGGCGCGGGGGTGCCTCGTGTTCGGGTTCGTCCTCTTCTTCGTCCTCGTCCTCGTACAGGTCTTCGTCCTCGTCGTAATCGTCTTCCATATCATCCTCATAGGGATGGGTGAGACGCTTGAGTTCATCTAAGAATCCCATGGTGTGTGTAACCCCCTAAAATTATGTCGTCAATGGTGTGACGGAGCCTCCCTCAGCCCTGGGGGTGCCAGGGGGGACGAGCGCCGAACAGAGCCGTGCCCACCCGCACCATGGTGGACCCACCTGCGATGGCCAAGGGGTAATCTCCGCTCATGCCCATGGAAAGGCAGTCAATATTAGAAACATTATCCCCTAATTCGTTCCGCATGTCAATAAAAAGCTGATAAGTTTCCTGGAAAAATGCTTTGTTTTCCTCCTCGGTTGCGGTGGCGGGGGGGATGCTCATGATGCCGCGCAGCCGCAGGTGGGGGCACTGGAGGGCGTGGTGGGCCAGGGCCAGGATGTCGCTGCGCTTGGCGCCGCCCTTGCTGGCCTCGTCGCCGATGTTCACCTCCAGCAGGATGTCCTGGGTGACGTCCAGCTTGGCTGCCTGCTTTTCCACGGCGTCCATGAGATGTTCGGAGTCGATGGACTCGATCATGTCCACTTTGCCCACGACGAACTTCACTTTGTTGGTCTGCAAGTGCCCGATGAAGTGGACCTTAGCCCCCTCATAGGCGTTGTCTTCCAGGTGGGCCACCAGCTCCTGCACGCGGTTCTCGCCGCAGATGGTGATGCCCGCCCGGATGGCGTTGCGAATGGTGTCGGAAGTCTGCACCTTGGTGGCGGCCACCAGGGTGATGTCCTGGGGGTCCCGTCCGGCTGCTTCGGCGGCCTGACGCATGTTCTCCCGCACGGCCGCGACATTCGCGGCGATGGATTCATAGCTCTTTGTCTCTGGCATGGTTTCAACGTACCACCTTTCCGTCGGTTAGTTCTGCGGAGGCCAGCACCACCTGGTCCCCGTCCCGCAGGATGCGGGTATCTTCTTCGCTCGTGGGAGCGGCTTTGACCAAATAACTTGTGTCGTCCTCGGCCAGGATGGTCACCGGGCGGAACCGGGCCTTCTGGGACACGACCACATAAACGCCCCGCTCGCCGTCCTCCGTGATGCGGAGGGCCTGCTTGGGTACGCGGATGCCCTCGCTGCTGTGGAAGATGACCCGGCCGCTCTCCTGGCGCAGGTCCTCGGCCTTGTCATCGTCCTGGGACGAGCGGAGGACCACCACGAGCTTGTTGTCCTGGACCTCCCCCACGCTGTAAACGGTCATGGGGAAGCTCTCGGACAGGGAGTCGAAAAACACGTCCACGCTGTCGCCGTTGTCAAACCGGCCGACGGTATCCCCCGGCACGGTGATGGCGTAATACCAGGCGGCGTTCGTCACCAGCTTGCCGATGACGTTGTCCGCCGGGGTGGGGTCGGTCTGGGCAAAGGCCTCCAGGTCACGGGGGCCTAAGCCCTCCAGCTTGGCGGGGGTCAGGACGGTCTCGTAGCCGTCCACATAGGAGGAGAACAGCCCGGAGACCGGGGCCTGGATGCTGGACGCCTTGGCCTGGTGGGCCTGAAGCTCATCATAGCGGCTCTGCAGCTGGGCGGCGGCCTGGGTCATGGCCGCGGTGGCGTTGGACGAGAGCAGATACTCCCGCCGCAGCACCAGCTTGCGGTAGGTGGCGCTCTGGTCTGCCAGGCCGCTGAAGTTCCCGCTGGAGGCGGCCTGCCGCAGGCTCGTCATCGACGAGAGCATCTGCTCCTCCAAGGCCGTGCCAGAGGGAGACTCCGGATAGGTGGCGTACTGCAAGGCGGTCAGATCGGTCTGCACCTGCAGCAGCTCCTCCTGGCTGGCCACGTAGGTCTCGTCCTGATAGACCACGGCCAGGTCTTTCCCCTTGGCGACTTTTTCGCCCTGGCCCCGCAGCAGCTGGACCACGCCGGACGCACCGGACACGGGGACCTCCGAGCGGACCACCCAGCCGGTGGCGTTGACGCTGGTCTCCATGGAATCTGTGTAAGCGACGGTGAATTTGTAAGGGTCCCGCATCCCCACCCAAGCCGAGCAGATGAGATACACCACGATGGCGGTGATGGCGATGGGCATGGCGACCTTGGAAAAAATGGTACCTTGTTGTTGGTTCATAGGGTCAGCCTTTCTTGGGCTGGGACCTTGTCCTTTTCCAGACGGAGAAGAACCCGTCAGAGACAAGGCCCGGCGCTAGTCTGCGTCATCCTCCCAGGACAGGGGCCGTTCGGGCACGACCGTGGAGATGGCGTGCTTGTACACCATCTGCTGCTTTCCGTCGCTGTAAATGACCACCACGAAGGGGTCAAAGCCACGGATCTCTCCCCGGATCTGGAAGCCGTTGACTAAAAAGACGGTGGCGCCCATCCGGCTGCGCCGCAGCTTGGAGAGCAGGGTGTCCTGTAAGTTGCGCTTTCTGGGTTGTACTGCGATCTGTGTCTGTTGCATAGTAGACGCACTCCTTTTCTTTGTGGTGCGTCTATCCTACTCCGTTTTCGTGGAGAAAGTCCGTCGAATCCCGGATGATGCTGGAAATATTTCCCTGCCTGTCCACCTCGATCCAGTGGGCCTTGGGGTTTCGGCGGAACCAGCTCAGCTGCCGCTTGGCGTACTGCCGGGAGCGGAGCTTCACCTCTTCGGCGGCTTGTTGGATGGCATCGGCATCGCCGCTGGCGACGGCCGGGACCAGCTCCTTGTAGCCAATGGCCTGCATGGCAGTCCCGTCCTTGGGGATGCCGGCGGCCAGCAAGGCCTGAATTTCTTGCACCAGGCCGTGCGCCATCATCTCGTCCACCCGCTGGTCGATGCGGGCATAGAGCGCCTGCCGGTCGGCGTAGGTCAGCGTGATGGTCAGCGCCTCATACCGCGGCGGCACGGCCTGGGTCTCCCGGTTGTGCTGGGAGATGGTCTTGCCGGTGGTGTACCACACCTCCAACGCCCGTAAAATTCGCTTCTCGTCGTTGGGGTGCAGGCGGGCAGCCGCCTCAGGGTCAATGCGTTCCAGGTCTGCCCAGAGCTGGGGAAGCCCCCCCTGGGCCGCTTGCGCCTGGAGCTTGGCCCGCAGGCCGCTGTCCGGCTGGAAGTCAGAAAACGTCTGTCCCTTGCAAAGGGCGTCGATGTACAGCCCCGTTCCCCCGACCAGGATCGGCTGTTTCCCCCGCGCAAAGATATCCTCCACGCAGGCCGTGGCCTCTTCGACATAGCGGGCGACGCTGTAATTCTCGCTGGGGTCGGCCATGGCCATCATGTGGTGGGGCACGCCGTCCCGTTCTTCTGCGGTCGGCTGGGCCGTCCCGATGGGCATCCCGCGGTAGACCTGCATGGAGTCGGCGGAGACGACCTCGCCGCCCAGGGCCTTGGCCAGGGCAACGCCCAGCTTGGTCTTGCCGGTGGCGGTGGGGCCGCAGATGACGATGAGTTTTTTGGACTGGGCCATCTCAGGCACCACCTTTCCTTCGAGATTCGACCTTATTTTACCACCAAATCCCCCGCCTGTCCATTAGCTGCGCTGAAACTGATGCTCCAGCTGCTGCCGGGTCATGGTAACGGCCACCGGCCGCCCGTGGGGGCAGTATTTCACCCGCCCGGCCATGACCTCCCGGACCACCACCAGCAGCTCCTCCCGCGTGTTCTTCTGCCCGCCTTTGATGGCGGCCTTGCAGGCCATGGTGTGCAGCACCGCGTCCCGCGCCGCCTGGGGGTCGGCCCCGGCCCCCTTCAGCAGCTCCCCCGCCAGCTCGCACAAGGCGGCTTCCACTTGGCCGGGCTCCAAATAGTCGGGGATCTCCCGCACCACAAAGGCCCCGCCGCCAAACTCCTCGCAGGCAAAGCCAAACTGCGCCAGCAGGTCCAGGTTGTCCAGCAGCGCCACCCCCTCCTCCGGGGGCGGGGTAAAGACCACGGGGGCCAGCAAGGTCTGTGCCATGGGTTGGTAGCCCGCGGCCTTCATGCGGTCGAAGTTCATCCGCTCGTGGGCGGCGTGCTTGTCGATGAGGTGGACCGTGTCCCCCTGCTCCACGATGAGGTAGGTTTGCAGGATTTCTCCGGCCAGCCGCCAAGGTGCTTCCTCGGCGGCCACTTCCTTCGCCGGGGCCGGCGGGACCGGCACCGTTTCCGGTGCCTGGGGTTGGGCAGGCGGCTGCAATAGGGTCAGCTGGGGAGCGCCCTCCGCCCGGTTTTCCTCCACGGGCCGTGGACGGGGAATGTCAACGGCTGAGGGGGCCGGAGCGAAGTTTTCAACATTTTCCACCGATTTATCCACATTTGCAGGAAAAGCTGTGGATTTTTCTTCGTTTCCTGTGGAGAAACCGGGGAAAACTCTGGTTCCCCCTGGGCTTGCTTTCGCGGGTGCTTTGGGGGTTACCGGGGGCATTTCCCGTGCCAGGGGCCGCAGAAGCGCGGCGGCAGCAGGGTCCCGCAGGGTCTGTCCCTCCCGGAACTGCTGGGCGCTCATCCGCTGGAATCCACCCCCGGCGGACGGCTTCGCCGTCGATGCAGCAGGGGGTGTTTTAACAGACATTTGCACCGATTCCGTCTTTTTTTGTTCCGGGAAGACGAGGTCGGGGTGCCGTTTTTCTCCGTTCAGCGCGGCCAGGACGGTGTAGTACACCCCGTCAAAGACCTTGCGCTCATACAAAAACTTGACCTCGGTCTTTGCCGGGTGGACGTTTACGTCCACGGCGTTGGCCTTGAGCCGAAGCTGCAGCGCACAGCCGGGGAACTTCCCCACCATCTTCTGGTTCTCATAGGCCCGCTCTAAGGCGGCCATGAGCAGCTTCGACTTCACCTGCCGCCCGTTTACGAAGAAGAACTGCTGGTTCCGGCTCCCCCGGCAGCAGGCGGGCAGGGACACAAAGCCCGTTACGGTCACGTCCTCCGCGCCCCCCTGCACCGGCACAAAGCCCAGGGCCATGTCCCGGCCTAAGACCGCATAGAGGGCCGACTGCAAGTTCCCGTCCCCCGGCGTCAGGAGATCCTGTTTCCCGTCCCGGAGAAACTTGATGGACACCTCCGGGTGAGACAGCGCCAGCTTCTGCACCAAGGCAAACACCGCCGCGCCCTCCGCGGCGTCCCGCTTCATAAATTTCAGCCGAGCGGGGGTGTTGTAGAAAAGGTCCCGGACCACCATCGTCGTCCCCAGGGGGCAACCGGCCGGTTCCTCTTCCACGATCTCTCCCCCCTCCAGGGTCAGCGAGTTTCCCAGCGTTTCCTCCGCCGTTCGGGTGATCAGCTCCACCCGCGACACGGAAGCGATCGCCGCCAAGGCCTCCCCCCGGAACCCCAACGTCCCGATGGCGTCCAGATCCTGGGCGGTGTGGAGCTTGCTGGTGGCGTGGCGCAGAAAGGCCGTGCGGCACTGCCCGGCGGGGATGCCGCTGCCGTTGTCTGTGACCCGGATGAGGGCCATGCCGCCCCGCTGGATCTCAATGGTCACTGCCGACGCCCCGGCGTCGATGGCGTTCTCCACCAGCTCCTTCACCACCGAAGCCGGTCGTTCCACCACCTCCCCGGCGGCGATCAAGTCGGCCACATGGGCGTCCAACACTTGGATCGGGGCGTGTTTGGTTTTGGTCTGTTCGTTCCTTGGCATGGTGTGTTCCCTTATCTGGTCAAATGATCGCTTTTTATAGCTTTGCTTTCAGTTCATACAATAGGTTCATCGCTTGCAGGGGGGTGAGGCTTTCCAGCTGCGTATTCCGCAGCGTTGCCAGCACCTCTTCCTCCCCCAGGGCGGTGAGAGAGACTTGCGGTTCCTCCCTGGCAGAGGTCTGCTTGGGGGTCTTGTCCTGGCTTTCCAGTTCGGCCAGGATCTCCCGCGCCCGCCGAATGACTTTGGGCGGCAGGCCCGCCAGGTTGGCGACCTCGATGCCATAGCTCTGGTCCGCCCCGCCGGGGACGATCTTCCGCAGGAAGAGGATCTCGTCTTTTTTCTTCCGGGCGGCGATGTTGAAGTTTTTGACCCCCGGAAGCGCCCCTTCCAAGACGGTCAGCTCATGGTAGTGGGTGGCGAAGAGCGTCTTCGCCCCCAGGCGTTTCGGGTCGGCGCACCACTCCAACACGGCGCGGGCAATGGACATGCCATCGTAGGTGGAGGTCCCCCGCCCGATCTCATCCAAAATAAGCAGGCTCCGGGACGTGGCATGCTTGAGCAGCTCGGCCACCTCGGTCATCTCGACCATGAACGTAGACTGTCCCCCGGCCAGGTCGTCCGAGGCCCCGATGCGGGTGAAGATGCGGTCCACCACGCCGATCCGCGCCGCGCGGGCGGGCACGAACGACCCCATCTGGGCCATGAGGACCATGAGGGCGACCTGACGCATATACGTCGATTTGCCCGCCATGTTTGGCCCGGTGAGGATGGCGGCGAGATGCTCCTTGTTGTCCATGTAGGTGTCGTTGGGGACAAAGAGAACGTCCCGGCGCATTTTTTCCACGACCGGGTGCCGTCCTTCGGTGATTTCCAGGCGGTCGGAGTTGTCCACCGTGGGCATACAGTAGTTGTTCTCTGCCGCCACCGTGGCGAAGGAGACCAACACGTCCACCTGGGCCACCGCCCCGGCGATCTCCTGGATGCGGGGGGACTGGGCCGCCACCTGGTCCCGGATGTCGCAGAAGAGCTGGTATTCCAGGGCAACGATCCGGTCCTGGGCGGAGAGGATGGTGTGCTCCATGTCCTTGAGTTCCTGGGTAATATAGCGCTCGCAGTTGGTCAGGGTCTGCTTGCGGATGTAGGTCTCCGGCACCTGGTCATAGTAGGACTTCGAGACTTCAATGTAATACCCAAAGACTTTGTTGAAGCCGACTTTCAAGGACTTGATGCCGGTCTTCTCTTTCTCCGCCGCCTCCAGCTTGGCGATGACGCCCTTGGTGTCGGTGAGGATCTCCCGCAGCTGGTCCACGTCCTCGTGGTACCCGGCCCGGATGATGCCCCCCTCCCGTACGGAGAAGGGCGGCTCGTCGAGGATGCCTCTGGCGATGAGGTCTGTCAGGTCCGGCAGCCCCGTGAGCTGCTCCCGCAGGCGGGCCAGGAGCACGGGGGACTTGTCCGGCAGATAGTTTTGCAGCTCCGGCAGGCGGCGCAGCCCGGCAGCCAGCGCCACGAGGTCCCGTGCCCCGGCGGTGCCGTAGACGATGCGGGAGATGAGCCGTTCCAGGTCCGTGATCTCCCGCAGAACTTGCGTCAGCTCTTCCCGTTCCACGGAATGGTCCACCAGCCAGCCCACGGCGTCCAGCCGCCGGGAGATGGCCACGGGGTCGAGCAGGGGCCGCTCCAGCCAGCTGCGCAGCTGCCGCCCGCCCATGGCGGTCTTGGTCTTGTCCAGCACCCAGAGGAGGGAGCCTTTCTTCTCCTTGCCCCGGAGCGTCTCGGTCAGCTCCAGGTTGCGCCGGGCCACGGGGTCCAGCTCTAAAAACCGGCCGGTGGAATAGTACCGGACGGTGTGGAGGTAGGAGAGGTCCGTCTTCTGCGTCTCATAGAGATAGGACAGCAGCCCCCCGGCGGCCTGGATGGCGGGCCGGGCGTCGCCGGGTACCTGGTCCAGCCCCACGGTAAACTGCTGCGTCACCCGCGCCTGGGCCGCGGCCAGGTCGAACCGGGCCTCGGAGGCGTGCTCCACCCGGCAGGACAGTTTGGCGGATAAATAGTCCAAAAGGCCCTCTTCACAGGCTCCCGGAGAGAGAATGCTCTCGCGGGGGCTGAAGCGGGCCAGCTCATTGATCGCGTGTTCCTGCCAACCGGCGGGGTCAAACTGGGTGAGGAAGACCTCTCCCGTGGAGATGTCTCCCAGGCACAGCCCCGCCCCCTGGGGGCCGCTGTATAGGGCCGCCAGGAAGTTGTTTTTGCCTTCCTCCAGCATGTTCTCCTCGATGAGGGTGCCGGGGGTGACGACCCGGATGACCTCCCGGTCCACCAGGCCCTTGGCCTGGGCAGGGTCCTCGGTCTGCTCGCAGATGGCGACCTTGTACCCCTTGGCGATGAGCCGGGAGATATAGGCCTCGGAGGAGTGATACGGCACGCCGCACATGGGTGTGCGCTGCTCCGGCGGCTTGTTCCGGTCCCTGGTGGTCAGGGTGAGGTTGAGCTCGGCGGCGGCGGTTTTCGCGTCATCGTCGAACATCTCGTAAAAGTCCCCCAGGCGGAAAAAGAGCAGGCAGTCGGGGTGCTGGCTCTTGATCTCTAAATACTGCTTTTTCATGGGGGTCAGTTCAGCCATGGGGATACCTCTTTTATAGAAATCGTAATATTATTGTAATAACGTAATGTTTTACAGAAAAGCCTTCCCCGAGGGGGAAGGTGGCTGCGAAGCAGACGGATGAGGGCCACCTACCGCGATTGAACCGTAGTGTACTAAGGTAAAACGTGGAGAAGCAAACCTTTGCCCTTCTGCCTTTTTACCGATCAGCCTTCTATCTGCAACGTGGCCCTCATCCGACCCGGCTTCGCCGGCCCACCTTCCCCCTCGGGGAAGGCTTTTTATGCCAGCTCGCCGAACAGCGCCCAGGTGGAGGCCCCGGTGATCTTGGCCTGCTGCCAGGTGCCGATGCAGCTGGGGTCGGCTTTGAGGTGGATGAGCCGTCCGCCGTCGGTCCGCGCGGTGAGCAGGCCGTCCTCCCCTTCGCCGTCGACGAGACAGCGGTAGGTCTTGCCGATGTAGGCCTGGTGCTTTTCCCCGGAAATCTCGTTCTGCCGCCGGAGCAGGCGCTGGAAATTGGCGCTCTTCTGTTCCTTCGGCATGGGGTCCGGCAGCTTGGCGGCAGGGGTCCCCCGGCGGGGGGAGAAGATAAAGGTAAACAGCGCGTCGTAGCGCACTTCTTCGATGAGGCGCAGCGTCTCCTCAAATTCCTCCTGGGTTTCCCCAGGAAATCCCACGATGACGTCCGAGGTCAGCACGATGTTGGGGATGCGCTGGCGCAGCTGCGCGATAAGCTCTAAATAATGTTCTCTGGTATAGCCCCGGTTCATGGCCTTGAGCACCCGGCTGCTGCCCGACTGGAAGGGCAGGTGCAGCACCGGCGCGACCTTTTCGCAGGCGGCCATGGCGTCGAACAGCCGGGGGCCGGCGTCCTTGGGGTGGCTGGTCATAAAGCGGATCAAAAAGTCGCCGGGAATGGCGTTGACCTGCTCCAGCAGCCACGCGAAATCCACGCCCAGGTCCAGGTCTTTCCCGTAGGAGTTGACGTTCTGGCCCAGAAGCGTGATGTCTTTGTACCCGGCGTCCACCAGGGATCTCACTTCGTCCAGGATCTCCTGCGGCTGGCGGCTCCGCTCCCGTCCCCGGACGTAGGGGACGATGCAGTAGGTGCAGAAGTTGTTGCACCCGTACATGATGGACACCCAGCCCTTGAGCCGGTTCTGGCGCACCGTCGGGATGCCCTCGGCCACGGTGCCGATCTCATCCCCGGCGGCAAAGACGCGCTTGCCCTCGGTCATCTTTTTCATCAGCAGTTCGGGGAACTGCCACAGCAGCTGCGGGCCAAAGACCAGGTCCACATAGGGAAAGGACTTTTTCAGCCGCTCCACCACGTGCTCCTGCCGGGCCATGCACCCGCAGACGCAGATGATCTGCCCCGGATGCCGCCGCTTCGTGTGGGACAGGGCGCCGACATTGCCAAAGACCCGCTGCTCCGCGTGTTCCCGCACGGCACAGGTGTTCAGCAGGACCAGGTCGGCCCCCTCTTCCGTGTCGGAAAAGGCGTAGCCCATCCGGGCCAGATAGCCCCGCAGACGCTCGGAGTCGGCCTCGTTCTGCTGGCAGCCGTAGGTGTCCACAAAGGCCAGCTTCTGGCCGGGGCGGTCCTCCAGCAGGGTATGGATCTGGTCGCAAAGGGCCAGCTGGCGGTCGATCTCCGCCGGCGGGATGGTCACAGTCTGTCTCAAAGTTGATTCCTCCGGGTCTCTGCGTGGCAGGATTTGTAGATAACAATACAGCTTGCAAGTATAGCACGAATCGTCAACTTTTTCAAGAGGTCAAACAGAAAGCAAAGCGGTTCTGCGTGGTTATTCCAAACCAAAGATGTGGAAGATATAATTCTTTCGTGCGTCTGCCAGATGGTAGACGAAAACAGTATCATGCTCAATTTTATAGACGCATACATACTGGCCGATAAACAAGGCACGAAACCCATACTTTCCCATGAGGGTATCGTATTTTAAGACGCCCATTTCAGGAAAGTCGGCCAACTGCTCGATGGCATGAAGGGTCTTGTTCATAAATTTCTGGGCATAGGGTTTGCCTACGTTTGTCTGATAATAATGAAGAAGCTCACGCAACTCATTGCGAGCTTCGCTGAGCCACTCAATCTTCACGAAGAAACTCCTCCATCTCGGCCCGGATGTCTTGGGCAGAGTATGTTTTGGCGCCAGCCAACCGATTTTGTTCCCGTCGAAGCATTTCAGCCAGCAAGGAAAGCTCTGCTTCCCGCTTCTCCCAGAGATCAATCGGAAGGAAGACCATTTCGCCCTCACCATTTCTGGTGAGATAAATTGGCTCCTGCTTTTCTTTTGACAGCCTTACCATGCCGTCGTAATCATTACGCAAGGACGTTGCAGAACGGATCATCATAGCACGACACACCTCCAAGTGCTTTATTCTAACAGAATAATACCGGAATTATTCCTTCTAGTCAAGAAAAAACTCGGTTGTTACCTATGAGATGGGTGTAACACATCATTGACAAACTTACACCTGAGCGCTGCAATGCTTCCACTCCCCTCTTGCAACCTACCCCCGGTTGTGATATGATGGAATCTAATCATAAAGTATTTTAAGTAGGACCCGCTGGCCTTTGCTCAGTGGGCAAAGGAACGTAGTTTTATGGAAATCAATGGCATTGAGGTCGAGCTTGACCTCCGATACAGCGAAATGAATCTCTCCCAGGGCATTTTGAAGGCCCTGGACCAAAAAGGCTTCACCATGGCCACCCCCGTCCAGGCCGGGGCTATCCCCTGCTTTAAGGACTGGAAGGACGTGATCGCCAAGGCCCCCACCGGCTCCGGCAAGACGTTTGCCTTCGGCATCCCCATGGTGGAGCACACCGACCCCGAGGGGACGGACGTGACCGGTCTGGTCCTGGCCCCCACGCGGGAGCTGGCGATGCAGATCCAGGATGAGCTGCGCCAGCTGTGCGCCTATCTGCCCGGCATCCGGGTGGCCTGCTTGTACGGCGGCCAGCCCATCGACCGGCAGATAGGCGTCCTGAAAAAACGCCCCCAGATCGTCGTGGCCACCCCCGGCCGGCTCATGGACCACATGAAGCGCCGCACCGTCCGCCTGCAAAAGGTCGAGACCGTCGTGCTGGACGAGGCCGACCGGATGCTGGACATGGGCTTTATCAAAGACGTGACCCATATTCTCAAGCAGATCCCCCACCGGAAGAACCTGGGCATGTTCTCCGCGACCATCTCCCGCGAGGTCATGGACATCTCCTGGGTCTATCAGCGGGACCCGGTGGAGATCGTCGTCCGCCCCGTCCAGGAGAACCAGCCTAAGATCAGCCAGTTCCGCATCAAAGTGGACATGGGCGGCAAAGTCGATCTGCTGGCCCACATCCTGGAAAAGGAGCATCTGGAGCGCGTCATCGTCTTCTGCAACACGAAGAACACGACCGACCGCATCACGGGCCTGCTCCAGATGAAGGGCATCGCCGCCCAGTGCATCCACGGCGACCTGGGCCAGAAGGTCCGGGAAAAGGTCTTGTCCGACTTCCGCTCCGGCAGCCTGCGGGTGCTGGTGGCGACAGACGTGGCCGCCCGCGGCCTGGACATCGACGATGTGGACGGCGTCATCAATTATGATATTCCCGAAGAAGGGGAATACTACGTCCACCGCATCGGCCGGACCGGCCGCGCCAAGCACCAGGGGAAGGCCTATAACCTCATCTCCTCCGTGACCGACGACGTGCGCCTGGACGGCATCATCCGCAACAACCGCTACGATGTAAAGACCATCACCCTTTGACCTGACTATATTAAATAACGCGCCTATGACACCATTTCAATTTCCCAAAGCAACCGATGCCGCCTGGGTCAAGCCCCTGCTCAACGCAGAGGGACTGGCCCTGTGCAATTACAGCTTCCCCGTCCTCTTCTGCTGGCAGCACGCCTACGACTTCCGGTACGCCCGCGAGGGCGACCGCTTGCTCACCCGCCTGACCAGCTCCCTGGGCCACTCGTATCTCTGGCCCGTGGGCGAAGGGGACCCCAGGCCCGCCTTGGATGCCATCACCCAGGACGCCAGGGAGGAGGGCCAGCCCCTGCGCCTGATCGCCCTCACCCAGTACCACAAGAATTGGCTGGAAGCCAATTACCCCGACCGCTTCGCCTTCGAGGAGGCGAGGGACGGCTTCGATTATCTCTACGACATCGACCGCCTGGCTGACCTGCCCGGCAAGAAGCTCCACGCCAAGCGCAACCATATCCACCGCCTGGACGAGGCCTATCCCGGCTGGGACTGGACCCCCATGACCCAGGCCGACATCGCCCCCTGCCTGGCCATGGACGCCGCCTGGCACCAGGAGGCCCTGACCCGCGAAGCCGCCGAAGGCGGCCTGTCCACCCTGGACGACGAGCACCGCGCCCTGGTCCTGGCCCTGGAAAACCGGGAGGCCCTGGGCCTAGACGGCATCGTCCTGCGCTGGCAGGAGGAGATCCTGGGCTTCACCCTGGGCGCCCCGCTCACGGAGAACGTCTTCGACGTGCACTTCGAGCGGGCCAGAGGGGACATTCAAGGGGCCTACCCGGCGGTGAACCGCTCCTTTGCCCGGTATATCCGGGAGAAGTATCCCCAGGTCCGCTACCTGGACCGGGAGGATGATATGGGCCTGCCCGGCCTGCGCAAGGCCAAGGAATCCTATTATCCCGATTACCTGGAAGTTAATTTTAGCGCAGTGGAGATCCGCTGCGACTTGACCTCCCGTCCCAAGACGGAAGGATAACGGACCGTCCTGTCAGCTGATCCCGGCGGCCCAGTGAATACGGAGAAGGAGGAATCCCCATGATCACCATTCGCCCCGCAGTTCCCGAAGAACTGCCCCAGCTGAAGGACCTTTGGCGCAAATGCTTTGGCGATCCCAGCACCTATGTCGACATCTTCTATCAGAAGTTCTGCCCCGTGGAGCAGGTCCTGGTGGTAGACGAAGTGGGGGAGCTGGACTCCATGGCCGCCATGCTGCCCGGCACCGTTCACCTGCCGGATGGCACCGACATCCCCGTGGGCTACGTCTATGCGCTGGCCACCAACCCCTATATGCAGGGCAAGGGCCACGCCCGCCAGCTGCTCAAGTATGCCGACGAATACCTCCAGAAGCGGGGCGACAAGGCCATGATCCTGGTCCCCGCCTCCCCCTCCCTGCACCGCTTCTTCGAGACGGTGGGCATGGACGAGTGCTTCGCCACCCGGAAAGTCGAGTTCCTCGCCTCTTCCCTCACCGGTGACACCGGTGGCGGCGTCATGACGCCCGTGGCCCCCCGCGAGTACAACGAGATCCGCGAGAGCTATCTCAAAGACACGTTCCACGTGACTTACAGCGACAACATGATCACCTTCCAGCAGATCGGCAGCCACATGGCCTACGGCGACCTGTACAAGATCGAGGTGGACGGCGTGGTCGGCTGCGCGGCCATTGAGTATGTCCAGAAGCGCCGCCTGCTGACCAAAGAGCTGCTCATCCCCCACGCCCAGATGGGCAAGGCCGTGGAGACCATCGCCAAGGAGATGGAGGCCTCTCGCTACCACATCCGCACCCCGGCTTTTTGGGACGGCCTGTCCGGCAGCTACACCCAGGCCTTCGGCATGATCAAATGGTACGACCAAGACCTGCACGCCAAGTATTGCAGCACCCAAGACGCCTACCTGGGCCTGGGCTTCGATTGATGGAAAGTTTTTCCTTAAAATTGTCATAAACGCAAGACCCCGGAAGAGTTTTTTCACACTTCCGGGGTCGTTTTGTAAAAAAAGATCCCCCTTGCCCAGGCAACAGAACCATGCCGCGGCAAGGGGGATTCGTTTGTTGTTTTAGGATCTGCCGGGGAAGAAGCTCACCGCACGACCAGCTGGTCGTTCTCGCAGTCCACCACCAGGGTGGTGCCGGGGAGCACTTCGTCGGCGATCATCTTGCGGCCCACCAGGGTCTCGACCGTGTGCTGTAAGAACCGGCGCAGCGGACGGGCACCGTACAGCGGGTCATAGCCGTTGTCGATGACGTAGGTCTTGGCGGCAGGGGTCAGCTCCACGGTCAGCTGCTTGTCGGCCAGGCGCTTGTTCAGGCTGCCGATGAGCAGGTCCACGATGGAGGTGATGTTCTCCTTGGTCAGGGGCTTATAGTAGACGATCTCGTCCAGGCGGTTCAGGAACTCCGGGCGGAAGGACCGCTTGAGCAGCTGATCCACCTGGTCCTTGGCTTCCTGGGAAATTTCACCGCTCGCGTCAATGCCGTCGAGCAGGTACTGGGAGCCCAGGTTGGAGGTCAGGATGAGGATGGTGTTCTTAAAGTCGATGGTCCGGCCCTGGCTGTCGGTGATGCGGCCGTCGTCCAGCACTTGAAGGAGGATGTTGAACACATCCGGGTGGGCCTTCTCCACCTCGTCGAACAGGACCACGGAGTAGGGCTTGCGGCGGACGGCCTCGGTCAGCTGACCGCCCTCTTCATAGCCCACATATCCGGGAGGGGCACCGATGAGCCGGGAGACGGAGAACTTCTCCATATACTCCGACATGTCGATGCGGACCAGATTCTTCTCAGAGTCGAACAGGGCCTCGGCCAGGGTCTTGGCCAGCTCCGTCTTGCCCACGCCCGTGGGGCCTAAGAAGAGGAAGGAACCGATGGGCTTATCCGGGTCGGCGATCCCGGCGCGGCTGCGCAGGATGGCCTCGGAGACCAGGCGCACGGCCTCGTCCTGGCCGACGACCCGCTTGTGCAGGATGTCCTCCAGGTGGAGCAGCTTCTCCCGCTCGCCCTCCATCAGGCGGGCCACGGGGATGCCGGTCCAGCGCTCGATGATGCGGGCGATCTCCTGGTCGGTGACCTTATCCCGCAGCAGGGAGCGGGCCTTGCCCTCGTTGGCGATCTGCTCCTCTTCCTCCAGGGATTTTTTCAGGGCGGGGATCTTGCCGTATTGCAGCTCGGCGGCCTTGTTCAGGTCGTACTCGCGCTGGGCCTTTTCCAGCTCGGCGTTGGCAGCTTCCAAATCGGCGCGGAGCTGCTGGACCTTACCGATGGCCTCCTTCTCGTTGTCCCACTGGGCCTTCTTCGCTTTGAACTCCTCGCGCATGTCCGACAGTTCCTTCTGGATCTCGGCCAGGTGCTCCTGGGAGAGGTGGTCGCTCTCCTTTTTCAGGGCGGCTTCCTCGATCTCATGCTGGATGATCTTCCGCTGGATGACGTCCAGCTCGGTGGGCATGGAGTCGATCTCCGTGCGGATCAGGGCGCAGGCCTCGTCCACCAGGTCAATGGCCTTGTCGGGCAGGAACCGGTCGGTGATGTACCGGTTGGACAGAGTGGCCGCGGCGATGATGGCGCTGTCCGTGATCTTCACGCCGTGGAAGACTTCGTAGCGCTCTTTCAAACCACGGAGAATGGCGATGGTGTCCTCCACCGTCGGCTCGTTGACCATGACGGGCTGGAACCGACGCTCCAGGGCGGCGTCCTTCTCGATGTACTGGCGGTACTCGTTCAGGGTGGTGGCGCCGATGCAGTGCAGCTCGCCGCGGGCCAGCATGGGCTTGAGCAGGTTGCCGGCGTCCATGGCACCCTCCGTCTTGCCGGCACCCACGATGGTGTGCAGCTCGTCGATGAAGAGGATGATCTTGCCCTCGGACTTCTTCACCTCGTTCAGGACGGCCTTCAGCCGTTCCTCAAATTCGCCGCGGTACTTGGCCCCGGCAACGAGGGAGCCCATGTCCAGGGCAAAGATCGTCTTGTCCTTCAAGGAATTGGGCACGTCGCCCTTGACGATCCGCTGGGCCAGGCCCTCGGCGATGGCGGTCTTGCCGACGCCAGGCTCGCCGATGAGGACGGGGTTATTCTTGGACTTCCGGGACAGGATCCGGATGACGTTCCGGATCTCGTCGTCTCGGCCGATCACGGGGTCCAGCTTGTTCTGCCGGGCCCGCTCCACCAGGTCAGAGCCGTACTTCTTCAAGGCCCCGTAGGTCTCTTCGGGGTTATCCGAGGTGACCCGCTGGTTGCCCCGGACGGAGGTCAGGGCCTGCAAGGCCCGCTCCTTGGTGATGCGGTACTCCGAGAAGATGCTGCCCAGCTCCCGGCCGGCCGTCTCCAGCAGGCCCAGGAACAGGTGTTCCACGGAGGTGTATTCGTCTTTCATCTCCCCGGCGATCTTCTCGGCCCGGTTCAGGGCCTTTTCGGTCTCCGCGGAGATATAGATCTTCCCGGCCTCGTGGCCGGAAGAGGACACCCGCGGCTGGCGCTCCAGCAGGTTCTTCACGGCGGCCTCCAGCGAGGGGACGGTGACGCCCATGCCGGAGAGCAGCTGAGGGATGAGGCCCTCGCTGTCCTGGAGCAGCGCCCAGAGCAGATGGACCTGCTCGATCTGGGGGTTGCCGTATTCCTGGGCGATCTGTTGGGCCGAGCGGATAGCCTCGGCGGATTTCTGTGTCAAACGTTCAGCGTTCATAAAGTCAACACTCCTTTCGGGAGAAAGGGCACCGGGAGACCCGGTGCCCTAAAGTTTCATGCAAACTTAACCAATGGTGATCTGGCGTGCCTGGGGCACCACGGGGGCCTGCTTGGGCAGGGTCAGCTCCAGGATGCCGTTGTGGTAGGCGGCGGTAATGCCGCTCTCGTCGATGCCGGAGACATCGAAGATCCGGGCGAAGGAACCGTAGCGGCGCTCCCGGCGGACGTACTCGCCCTTCTTGGCCTGCTCCTCTTCGCTCTCCTTGTGCTCTGCCCTGATGGTGAGGATGCCCTCCTTCAGCTCCAGGGAGATCTCCTCCTTCTGAAAGCCGGGCAGCTCTGCCTCCAGCAAGAACTTGTCGCCCTGGTCCCGGATGTCCGTCCGGAAGGCGGGCAGCTTGGCGTTGGAATCATTGAAGAACTTCTTCTGGAAGTTATCGAACATATCAAACATATTGTCATCGTGACGCTCAAAGGGAATCATACCGAACATAATGCAACCGCTCCTTTTTTATCATAAACACGTTCTCGCAGGGCCTCTGGCCCGCGTTTTGTTTTTCACTCGATTCACAGGAGTGCTTGGCATTTTCCCAGGTATTCCCGGGAACCTCCTGTCTACGGTGCCTATACTACTGCGATTTTATGAAAAAAATTCGAGGATTTTATGTCTAAATTGTAAACGTTAGCACTCTTGATTGTTGAGTGCTAAAAACAGAAACGCCGTTTCTCTCATTGTTCCCCGCCCCGATTTGTGCTATACTGACCTCACACAACATTTTACCCCAAGACGGGAGGTACTTACCCTATGACGAACGTATCCCAACGTATGTTAAATCTCGGCACGGCCCGCTCGGAGATCCGCGAGGCCTTTGCCTTTGCCCAGGCGAGAGCCGCGGAAGTGGGCGCGGAGAACGTGGACGATTTTTCCATCGGCAACCCCAGCGTCCCCGCCCCGGCCACGGTGGCCGAGGCCGTCCACAAACTGGTGGACGCCATCGACCCCATCAAGCTCCACGGCTACACCCCTGCCCAGGGCGACGGGCAGGCCCGTGGGGCGCTGGCCGACGATCTCAACCGCCGCTTCGGCACGAACTACACCGCCGACAACTTTTATCTCACTGCCGGTGCCGCAGGCGCCCTGTGCTGCGCCCTGTCCGCCCTGTCCTGCCCCGGCGATACCTTTATTACGTTTGCGCCGTATTTTCCGGAGTATAAGGTCTTCGTGGAGAGCGCCGGGGCGGAGCTGGTGACGGTCCCCGCCGACATCGAGGACTTCCAGATCGACTTTGCCGCCTTTGACCAAGCCCTCACGCCGAACACCAAGGGCGTCATCATCAACAGCCCCAACAACCCCACCGGCGTCGTCTACTCCGAGGCCACGATCCAAAAACTGGCCCAGGTCTTGACCGAGAAGTCGAAGGAATACGGTCACACGATCTGGCTCATCTCCGACGAGCCGTACCGGGAGATCGTCTACCGGGATACCCCCCTGCCCTGGGTGCCCAATTACTATCCCAACACCCTGGTCTGCTATTCGTACAGTAAGTCCCTCTCCCTGCCCGGCCAGCGCATCGGCTATGTGCTCGTGCCCCCCCAGGCGGAGGATGCGGATATCGTCTACGCCGCTGTGTGCGGTGCGGGCCGCGCCCTGGGCTATGTCTGCGCCCCCAGCCTCTTCCAGCTGGTGGCGGCGGAGTGCACCGGCCAGACGGCGGACATCGAGATCTATCACAAGAACCGCGACCTGCTGCTCAACGCCCTGCGGGACATGGGCTACACCTGTGCCCAGCCGGACGGGGCCTTCTACCTCTTCCCCCGCAGCTTAGAGCCGGACGCCCGCGCCTTCTGCGAGCGGGCCAGGAAGTATGACCTGGTCCTGGTCCCCGGCGACAGCTTCGGCTGCCCCGGCCACGTCCGCATCTCTTACTGTGTGCCGACCGAGCAGATCCAGCGTGCCCTGCACAAATTTGAACAGCTGGCGGCAGAATACAAGTAAGCTCTGCTCGCTTTGACTCTTCTGGTTTTTCACTCCCACCGTCCTCTGCGGCGGTGGGAGCTTCTGCCGTCTTAAGAAAATCTTAACCTTCCCCCACCTTGTATCTTAATCCCTCAAACGCTATGCTAGACCCAAGAGGTGACGACCATGTACAACATCCTAGTCTGCGACGACGAAAAGGACATTGTGTCCGCATTGACCATCTATCTGACCACCGCTGGGTATCAGGTCTTCCCCGCCTACGACGGGACGGAGGCCCTGGACCTGCTCCGCCGGGAGGACATTCACCTGGTCCTGCTGGACATCATGATGCCCAAGCTGGACGGCATCGCCGCCCTGACCCGCCTGCGGGAGGCGTCCAACGTGCCGGTGATCCTGCTCACGGCCAAATCCGAGGACACGGACAAAATTCAGGGGCTGAATCTGGGGGCGGACGACTATGTCACCAAGCCCTTCAACCCCGTGGAGGTCCTGGCGCGGGTCAAATCTCAGCTTCGCCGGTATTTGCAGCTGGGCGGCAGCACCGTCCGCCCCACGGCCCTGCGCCTGGGGGGCATCGCCCTGGATGACCGGACAAAGGAAGTCACCCTGGACGGCGATCCCGTGTCGCTCACCCCCAGGGAGTATGACATCCTGCACCTGCTCATGGGGTCCCCCGGCACCGTGTTCTCTCCCAAGCGCATCTACCGCGCCGTGTGGGGCGAAGAGCCGTTCGGGGTGGAGAACGCCGTGGCCGTCCACATCCGTCACCTCCGGGAAAAATTGGAGATCGACCCCTCCGACCCCCGTTATATTAAGGTAGTCTGGGGCCAGGGGTACAAGATGGAAGGGGGAAAACCATGAAACCAAACTTACGTCAGCGGCCCTGGGCCAGGATCGTGGTCGGCCTCGTCTGTGTTCTGGCCTTGACCCTACTCGCCGCCTGCGGCAGTCAAGTCGTGATTCTGGCCCAAGGGGGCGCGTTTCGGCCCAGTGGCGCACATCATATGCAACGCCATGTTGTGCAGGACTTGACAGTGCAGTATACGCGGGATGTTGCCAATGCCTATAGCGTAAACATGCCACTTACTGGTTTGAACGACATCATAGAGGATCAGAATTTCTTCTATACCATCCAGGACAAAAACGATAACGTGCTGGCCTCCGGCGGGACAGAGGGTGCTTCTCAGGCCACCTGGTCTGAAACGATCCAGATCAGCGACGGTCGGGATGTTCAAACGGTCCGCCAGACCTTTGACTCCGAACGGAAGATGCAGGATTTCCTGAACAATCTCTATGAGAATTATGACGATGTTGAGGTCATGGAGGAGACGGCAACGGAGGATGCCGCGGAAAGCACCTATTATGTTCTCGTTGCACAATGCACTACCTATGGGACAGAACGCACCGTGACCGTCGACGGTGCTCTGCGCTCTGATTTGATCGATGAGGGTTACGCTTACGAAACCTTGAACAACCTCGCTACTTTGCTGGCGTATCAAACGCCTCTTGTCGCCGGGACGATCTTTGGTGGTGTGCTGGCTCTGCTGTGCCTGCTCTTCCTGCTCTGGCCGGACCCCGTTTGGCCGGGCGTGGAGGAGGAGACGGACGAAGCAGGCGATCTGCCCGGTCTTTGCCGCCGTCGCCCCTGGCTGGACCGGGCTGTGCCCACGGACCTGCTGGTGATCGTGGCTGGGATCGTCCTGCTGTGCTGTGCAGCGGCGCTCTCCGACGATTTGAATTACCAATTCATGCCGGGCAATACGATCGCGGCGGCGCTGGTGGGCAGTCTCGTCTTCCTTCCCACCCTCTGCTCCCTGGTCCGCCGGGGGCGGGAGGGGGCGCTGGGTGAAAACCTGCTCTTCCGCCGCATTCTCCACCCCTTCGGCCGGTTCTTCCGCTGGATGGGCGGGGGCATTCGGGAGACCGTGCAGAAGCTGCCCCTCTTCTGGCAGGCGGGCCTGCTGTTTGTGGGCTTCGGCTTTTTGGAGCTGCTGTGTCTGCTGGGCGTTTGGAACGGCGGAGCCGGGATGGCACTGCTGTGGCTTCTGCTGAAGGTCGTGGAGCTGATCTTCTTCATCCGCCTGGTGCTGCAGCTGATCCACTTGCAGGCGGGCGGCCAAAAGCTGACCCAAGGGGATCTGAACTACCAGCTCCCGCTGGAAAAGCTCCACGGCCCCTTCCGCGCCCACGGCGAAGCCCTGAACAACGTCCGCCAGGGCATTCAGCACGCCGTGGAGGAACAGATGAAGAGCGAGCGGATGAAAACGGAACTGATCACCAACGTCTCCCACGACATCAAAACGCCCCTCACTGCCATCGTGAGCTACGTGGACCTGCTCAAGCAGGAGCCGATGCCCAACGAGAAGGCCAAGGAATACCTGGACGTACTGGACCGCCAGTCTGCCCGCCTGAAAAAGCTGACGGAGGACTTAGTGGAAGCCTCCAAAGCCACCACAGGCAACCTGAGCGTCGACCTCCAGCCCACGGACGTGAACGTCTTCCTGGGCCAGACCACCGGGGAATATGAGGAGCGCCTGGCCGCCAAGCAGCTGACCCTCTGCCTGACCCCGGCGGAGGGAACGCCCATTATCTCCGTCGACGGTCGTCTGCTGTGGCGGGTGTTTGAGAATCTCTTCAGCAACATCCAGAAGTACGCCCAGCCGGGCACGCGGGTGTATCTCACCTGCCAGGCCACCGACGAGCAAGTGACCATCACCTTCCGCAATATCTCTGCGGAACCGCTGAACATCTCCGCCGATGAACTCATGGAGCGCTTTGTCCGGGGCGATGCTTCCCGGAATACCGAGGGGAGCGGCCTGGGCCTCTCCATCGCCCGGAGCCTCACCCAGCTCCAGCACGGGACCTTCGCCCTGGCGGTGGACGGGGACCTGTTCAAAGCCATTTTGACCTTCCCCCGGCTGCGGGATGAAAAAACAGAAGCATGATTGCAAAAGGGACTGTCGTTTTTGCGGCAGTCCCTTTTGCTTGACAGGGGTCGTAGGGGACACTATACTGTATAGAGCAAACGATGTCACCCGATTCTCCAAAGGAGTTCATCTTGGAAGAAAACCTACTCCACTGCGCCGCCACCCTGGGCATGGCGGCGGTCCCTGTGGTCGAGCTGCGGGGTGCCATTCCCTTCGGACTGGCCTTTGGTCTGCCGGCAGATCTCGTCTTTCTGCTGGCCGTGGTGGGCAATATGCTGCCTATGCCCTTTCTGTTGTTTTTTGTGCGAAAGGTCTTTCGCCTGCTCCGCCAGCGGCCATGGTGGGGGGAGAAGATCGACCGCCTGGAATCCCGCGCCCATCTCAAGGGGCGCATGGTCCGAAAATATCGGATCCTGGGGCTGATCATTTTAGTCGCCATCCCCCTCCCCGGCACGGGCGCCTGGACGGGGGCGCTGGTGGCAACGATCTTCCGCATCCCCATTCGGAAAGCCCTGCCCGCCCTGCTGATCGGCGTGCTCATCGCCGGGGCCATCGTGACCGCCGTCTCCTGCGGCGTGATCTCCCTCTGGGTCTAATGGACCCGCCGCCGCGCATAGACTGTACGGTATGATCGGAGGGGGGCGCGGCAGATGGGAACGCGGAGGACACGCAGGTTTTGGTTGTGCTGGGCTTTGGCCCTGGCGGTGACGGCGGTCTGGACCATATCGCCCCCTCCCGTCCAAACGAGCCAGCCCGTCGGCGGCGCGGCCCACGGGAGCTATGTGGCCCTGACTTTTGACGACGGCCCCTGGCCGGGCACCACCAACGCCCTTTTGGACGGCCTGGCCCAGCGGGGCGTAAGGGCCACGTTTTTTCTGGTGGGCGAGCAGGTGGCGGACCGGGCCGAGACCGTCCGCCGCATGGCCGACGAGGGGCACCAGATCGGCCTGCACACCTGGCACCACGTTTCCCTGAAGGGCATGACGCCCGACCAGATCACATCCCAATTAGACCAGACCCGCGCCGCCATCCGCGAGATCGTCGGGCCGGTGGACCTGATGCTCCGCCCGCCCTACGGCTTTGTGGACGACACCCTGCGGCAGTGGGCCAAGGCCCCCATCATCTGCTGGTCCTTAGATACCGAGGACTGGAAAGACCCCACCCCATCCCGCATCACGGCGGATATTCTGCGCCAGGTGAAGGACGGGGACATCATTCTCATGCACGATATTTTTGACACCTCCGTGACGGCGGCTCTGGCTGCGGTGGACCAACTGCTGGCCCAGGGCTATCGGCTCGTCACGGTGGAAGAATTGTTCGCCCAGCGCGGGCAGGACCCACAGCCGGGAGCAGTCTATTGCAGCCTCCCCCCGGCGCAGAAGGAGGAAGTAGAACCATGAAAAAGATCATCGGCGTGGCCATCTTAGCGGCGGCCGCCGTATTTGTCCTGGCGGCGCTCATCCACCAGGGCCAGAAGCAGGAGAACCAGGACCCGCAAGTGGAGACGCAGCAGGAGGTCGCCCTGCCCGACAGCGGACACACGCTCAAGATCCAGGGCAGCGACGGCCAGATCACCCAGATGGACCTGAACCAATATCTCTGGGGCGTGGTGGCAGCAGAGATGCCCGCCTCGTTCCACGAAGAGGCCCTGAAAGCCCAGGCCGTGGCCGCCCGGACCTACGCCCTCCACCGGGGCAAGACCAACAACCACCCCGACGCCGACCTCTGCACCGATTACCGCTGCTGCCAGGCCTGGATCGCCAAGGACCAGGCCCAGAGCAACTGGGGGGACAAGGCCATCGAATACACCAATAAAATTACCGCCGCCGTCGCGGACACGGCCAACCAAGTGATCCTCTACGATGGTCAGCTTATCGACGCCGTCTTCCACTCCTCCTCCGCCAGTGCCACCCAGGACGCCGTGGAGGTCTGGGGCAACAGTGTCCCCTACCTGCAAAGCGTCACCTCCCCGGAGGGGGACGGTGTGCCCGACTATGAGAGCCAAGTGACCTTCTCCAGCCAGGAATTCAAGGACAAGTTCTCCGCCGCCCAGCCCGACGCCGTCTTCGGCGACGACCCCGCCGCCTGGGTCACGGACACCCAGCGCACCACCGGCGGCAGCGTCCACAGCGTCACCATCGGCGGCGTCACCGTCACCGGTGCCCAGGCCCGGACCATCTTCGGCCTGCGCTCGGCCACCTTCACCCTGACCTACGCCGACGGTACCTTCACGTTTTCCGTCACCGGCTTCGGCCACGGCGTGGGCATGAGCCAATACGGCGCCGACGCCATGGCAGAAGAAGGCAAGACCTATTCCGAGATCTTACAGCACTACTACACCGGCGTGACCGTGGAGGAGTGCCCAGCAGAATTCTTCAAAAATTAAGGATGAAACGATGGAGGACAAGACGGTTTTGAGTCGTCTTGTCCTCTCTCAATTTATCGTTGAATTTTACGAATAATTTTGCTATACTCAAACCGTAACGATATTGTAGGAGGTGGCATTATGCCGAATATCAAACCTGTTTCTGATTTAAGAAACTATGGCGCTGTTCTTCGAGATGTTGCAATTGGGCAACCCGTGTTTCTCACAAAGAATGGCTATGGACGGTATGCTGTTTTAGATATTGAGGAATATCGGGAATATGAGCGTCTTCGGGCTAGAACAAAGCTTCTGGCTGAAATAGAAAAAGGCCGCCGCTCTGGAGAAACAGAGGGGTATTTTACTTTGGAGGAAGTGGAGAAGGAGTTAGGGCTGACAGATGCATAAAATTATTTTGACCAGTCAAGCACGACGAGATATGCACCAAATCAAAGAATACATCTCTAGACGTTTACAAAATCCAATTGCGGCAAAAAATACCTTGTCAGCATTGATCAAAGAATTCCGAAAATTAGAGCAATTTCCGGCTATGGGGCCTGTTGTCTTGGATGAAATGGGCGCGGCAACAAGTGAACGGGTATTGGCCTGTAAAAATTACTTGGCGTTTTATCGGATCGAAAAAGCGGATGTCTATATCGATCGTGTGTTGCATGGCAGGCAGGATTACCTTGCGATTCTATTTGGAGAAAATCTATCATCGGATGACGGAGATATATAATAAGGAGGCCACTCCATGATCACCACCCTGCTCTGGGATCTAGACAACACATTATTAGATTTCCCCTCTGCCGAGCGCCAGGCGCTCATCACGACCTTTGCCGATTTCACCCTCGGCCCCTGTTCCCCCGACCTGCTGGTTCGGTACTCTGCCCTCAACGCCCGTTGGTGGCGGCGGTTGGAGGAGGGGGACGTGACCAAGGCCGAGCTGCTCCCCGGCCGGTTCCGGGAGTTCTTTGCCGCCGAGGGCATTGCCTGCACGGAGTACGATGCGTTCAACGCCGCCTATCAGCACCATTTGGGCGACACCATCGTCTTTCTGGACAATGGCTATGAACTGGTCAAGAAGCTGCACCAGGACCGGATGAAGCAATACCTCGTCACCAACGGCAGCTTGCAGGCCCAGACCCGGAAGCTGAAACGTTCCGGCTTGGGGGAGCTGTTTGACGGCGTGTTCATCTCCGAGGTGGTGGGCGCGGAAAAGCCCAGCCGGGCGTTTTTCGACGCCGTGCTCTCCGCCATCGGGCCGGTGGACAAGGAGGAGCTTTTGCTCATCGGCGACTCCCTCACCAGTGACATGGCCGGGGGCTGCGGGGTGGGCATCCCCTGCTGCTGGTACGACCCCAAGGGACTGCCGGTGCCGGAGGACCTGCCCATCCGCCATACCATTCGGAATCTCAACGAGATCCCACAAATCTTAGCAGCAAGCAAATGAAACGAGCGGTTCCCTTCCATGTTAAAAAGGGAAACCGCTCGTTTTTCGTCTGTTTCAATGTTCAATACCGCCGGACCAGCTCGACCACCTTGCCGATGATCTGGGCATAGGTGCCGTCGATGGGGGCATAGTCCGGGTTGGCGGGCAGGAGCCAGACCTCGCCGTTTTTGCGGGAGTAGGTCTTCACCGTGGCCTCGTCCTCGAAGAGGGCTACAACGATTTCCCCGTTCACGGCCTCGCTCTGCCGGCGGACCACCACGATGTCGTCCGGGTGGATGCCCGCACCCAGCATGGACTCCCCCCGCACCCGCAGGGCGAAGAAGTCCTCCGGGTGCCCGCCGGTGGGGTAAGGGAGGTATTCCTCGATGCACTGCTCGGCCAGGATGGGCGACCCGGCGGCCACGTTGCCCAGCACGGGGACCTGGTCCGGCCCCGGCACCATTTCATCCTTGGGCAGGGTGATGGAGCGGGTCTTGCCGCCGTCCCACTGGAGCAGACCCAGGGTGCGGAGATTGTCCAGATGATACTTCACCGTGGACGGCGAGCGCACCCCCACCTGCTGGCCGATCTCCCGCAGGGTGGGGGGATAGCCGTTGGCCTGGGTGGACGCTCGGATAAACTGATAGATCTGTTGCTGTTTGGGGGTGAGGTTGGTCATAGGCGTCGCCCTCCCGCAGGTCGTGAGATCGCAGAGCGATCAAAATAGGATGGACGCATTTTACCATATCCGCCAGGGGAAGTCAAAGGGACGTTCCAAAAAGGACTTGCTGCGAGATCATGCACAGCAAGTCCTTTTTGAAACATGATTGCGTTTGCTTAGTATTGCTCTGTCCAGAGGGACAGCAAGAGCACCGGCACGAACCACAGCAGCAGGAAGAGGGCCATGTGCCACGCGGACATGGCGCCCAGCGCTCCTGCGCTGGAGAGCGTTGCCGTTAAGATCACGCCCACGCAGGCGCTCAACCGCACGAAAAAGCTGCTCAGCCCCGCGGCCCGGCGCACACGCTTGGCGGCGATGAGGGCCAGGGTGAAGGGGGCCATGCCCTCCCGGCAGAGGACGGCCACGATGGTCTGGCCGTGGGCCTGGTTGGGACCGGAGAGGGTCACCCGGCGCTGTAAGTCCGGGTAGGTCAGGGAATCCTTGTTCAGCCGGTCGGAGAAGCGCATCCGCTTGGGGTTGATGTTGAAGTCTCTCGTCACCAGCACCGGCGCGATGCGGTGGCCCAGCAGGGATTGCAGGGAGGGGACGATGGTGGTGTGCAGGGCGTACCTCACGCCGAACATACCGATGAGCTCCCGGTCCACCGCGCAGAAGACCGTGTTTTTATACTTGATGCCCGTGGGCAGGGCGATGCCCTGCTTGCTCATGAAGTCGCTGTTGCCCACCAGGATCTGCTGGCCCTGGGTCTGGGCGATGAGGCCGTTGTCCTGGAGCAGGATCTTTTCGATGGGCAGGTACTTGGCCCCCTCCGAGCGCAGGAGCTTGTCGAAGAGATAGCTCAGCCCGGAGCCGGAGGCCCGGATGGCCGAGGCCGTGTAGGCTACTACCCGGTCCATGGGCAAATTGGAAAGGGGCTTGGAGTTGGCCAGGGTGACGGTGCCGGGGGGATAGAGGTCGTTGTCCGTCAGCAGGGCGGCGCGGCAGCCCTTGGCCGCGGCGATGCCCGGCCAACCGGCCAGAGCTACGCCCAGGGTGGCCAGCTTGCTCCCCAGAATTTGCAGGGGAAAGCTCAGCGTCAACGACGCACCCAACGTGGCCGACGCCGTAAACAGCGCCGACAGGGACCAGAGCACCAGCTTGGGCTGGTGGTGGGCGACCGTCGTCAGCAGGGCCAGACACACGCAGGCCGTCATCAAAACCGGCGTGAGCTTCTGGAACCTCTCGTCGGCCTGGCTGGTGGTGCGGATCTGGCTGCCGAAGCCCTTGGGCAGGCCCAGCCACTTGCGGAAGCCGGTCTTCCCGGCTAAGACGTCCGGGTCCTGGGTCACGACATAAGGCCGCGCCACGGACGAGGCCGTCCGGCAGGCCTGGAACTTCGAGGCCCGATCACAGTACTGCCCGATGAGCTGGAACAGCAGCACCAGGGCACAGGGAGCGAAGAAGGGCACGGCGCTCTCCCGCAGGGGGGTCAGCACCATGGTCACGCCGTCGGCCAGGGTGAACGCGGCGGCAAACAGGGCCAGCGTACTGCTGCCCGGTGTGAAGTTCGTCAGCTGGACCAAGCCATCCTTCAGCACATCCCAGGCCAGCGCACAGCAGACCACAAAGCCGCCCAGGCTGGCGTAGAGCAGGATGTCTTCCGGGACGAGGTCTGTGAGGAACGAGAGGATCCCCGTGTCCAGAAAGGCCAGCACCAATAGGACCACCGCCAGGACGGCTGCCCCAATGGTCTTGTTTTTCAGGGGCTTGAGTCCCACGCCGTACTCTAGGGAGAGCTGGGCCGGGGGGGCGTCGGGGGGCGGGGCCGCCTGGGCCCTGGCCTTGCGGTCCTTGAAGGGGTGGAAGCCCTCAAAGGCCTTGCCCAGCTGCCCCGCCTGGGCCTTGGGGCCGAAGCCCTTGAGGGGCTGCTGGGCGGTCTGGCCGGGTTGGCCCGCCGCCTGGGCGGGGCCGGGCTTTTTGGCGTTGGGGTCGGGGGTGAAGGCGATCAGATCCGGGCCGTTGTCCTGGGGGACGCCGGTCTGGGGCTGGGCCGCAGCGGGCTGCTCCTGGGCGGCGGGCTGGGCCGGTTCCGTCGGCGTGGCCTGCGCTGCTGCCTGGCTCGGTTCGGTCGGCTGGCTCGGCGCGGTTGGCTGCGCCTGCGGCGCAGGCTGACCCTCTGGCGCAGGCTGGCTCTGGGCCGTCTGCTGGGCCTTCGGCTCCGGCTTTGGCGGGCCTTGGACAGGCTGGCCGTTGACCGTAGGCGGCGCGGCCTCTGTCTTGGGCTGCTGCACCGGGCCTTGGTTGGCCGGCAGCGGCTCGGCAGAGGGCGTCGGCTGGCTGGCGGGACGTTCCGGCTTGGGCTGCTGCGGCCCGGCAGGCTGCGGGCCGCTGGGGTCAGCGGTCCCTACGGACGCCCCTTTGGGCTGGGGTTGCTGGACCGGGGCAGGCTTTTGCTGCTGGGGCGCTGCTTGTTTTGACGGGTCTGGCTTCGGAGTCTGGGTCGGCTTCTGGGCCGGGCCGGGTTTGGGTTGTTGGGGTGCTTGGGGTGGCTGGGGTGGGGCGGCCTGCGGTTTGGGCTGGGTGGCGGGCCGCTGCCCCTGGGCCGGTTGGGCCGCGGGCGCTTGGGCGGGCTGCTGGGGCTGGGGGGAGGTGATCCCCGGCTGGCCCGTGGCGCCCTTGGGGGCCAGGGGGGGCGCCGCCGGACGCTTTGCCTTGCCGGCCTTCGGCGGGGTGTAGTCGGCGTACTCCCAGAGAATATCCCCTAAGCTGAATTTGTTGTCATCGGACATAGAGATCCCTCACAGGTCTAAGATCACAGCCGCTGCCGCACGGCCTCATACAGCAGGATGGCGGCGGCGGCGCTGGCGTTCAGGGAGTTGAGCTTGCCCTTCATGGGAATGCTGACCAAGAAGTCACAGTTTTCCGTGACGAGACGGCTCATGCCCTCCCCTTCCGAGCCGATCACGATGGCAGCGGGGCCTTTCAGGTCGGCGTCATACAGGGGCGTGGTGCCGTCGGCGGCGGAGCCGAAGATCCACAGCCCCGCCTTTTTCAGCTCCTTGAGCAGAGAGGGCAGGTTGGCCACGCGGGCCACGGGGATGTGAGACACGGCTCCGGCAGAGGTCTTGGCGACCACGGCAGTCAGGCCCGCGCTCCGGCGCTTGGGGATGACGACCCCGTGGGCCCCGGCGCACTCCGCCGTCCGGATCACGGCCCCCAGATTATGGGGGTCCGAAAGCTCGTCGCAGATGACCAGCAGGGGCGGCTCCCCCTTGTCCTTGGCTGCTTGCAGGATGTCCTCAATGGAGACATACTCCCGCACGGCGGCCACGGCGATGACGCCCTGGTGGGCGTGGGTGCGGCTCATGCCGTCGAGCTTGCGCTTGTCCGCGTCGGCGACGACGATGCCCCGGCTCCGGGCGGTGGAGGCGATGTGGCCCAGGGCGGTGTCCACCTCGCCCTTCATAATAAAGATCTTGTCGATGTTGGTCCCGGCTCTCAGGGCTTCGATGACCGCGTTGCGGCCCTCGATGATGCCGTCGGCAGGGGCTTCGTCCCGCTCACGGGTGGGGCGGGGACGCTTTTCTTTGGGATTTGGATTCTGTTTCAAAGTAAACTCCGATCTCGGCGCGAAGGCCGCAGGAAGAAATTGCAGGACAAAAACCCGGCGCTTCTGCGCAGGTTAGTATCAGGTTCATATCCAATGATTATAACATACTGGGCGGGGAAGAGAAACCCCTTTTTTCCCAGGAAATGATCTCGCCCATTCACAATTTCTTAACACCTGCGACATACCCCGTTTCTTGCAATGGATGGGGAAATATGGTACCATAACGCTACAAGAATCGGGGAAATTCCCCCGGAACGGAGGGACAAGACCGTTGAATCCCAATCAAGACAACAAAAACAATAAAGGCGGCCAGGGTCCGAAAAAGCGCGGCTTTTTCGTCGGTGCCCTGGTCTGGGCTTTGGTGCTGGTGATCATTTTCAACTTCATCGCCGGGGAGATCGCCAACGCCGGGACCAAAGAGGTGACTTACTCCGAGTTCATCCAGATGGTGGAGAACAACGAGGTCGCCACGGCAGAGCTGGCCAACAAACAGATCACATTTTATTTAAGCAAAGACCTGCCCGCCGAGATCACCCAGCCCAGCGGTCAGAGCAGCGACCAGGACCTGGCGAAGGTCCTGGCCGAACAGATGGAAAAGGGTGGGGCCACCTGCTACATCACTGCGCCCCCCCAGGGCCAGGGCTATCGGGACGATGACCTGCTGCCCGTTCTGAAGCAGCACAACGTCGCCTATGCCTTCACCATGGAAAAAGAGACCTCCCTGCTCATGAACATGCTTCTGAGCTACGTCCTGCCCGTGGTCATTATGACCGGCGCCCTCATCTTCATCATGCGCCGCATGGGCGGCCCCGGCGGTCTCGGCGGCGTGGGTAAGTCCAACGCCAAGGTCTATATGGAAAAGTCCACCGGCGTGACCTTCGCAGATGTGGCCGGTCAGGACGAGGCAAAAGAATCCCTGGAGGAGATCATCGACTTCCTCCACAACCCCGGCAAATACACCGAGATCGGCGCGAAGCTCCCCAAGGGCGCGCTGCTCGTCGGCCCGCCGGGCACCGGCAAGACCCTGCTGGCCAAGGCCGTGGCGGGAGAGGCAGGGGTCCCCTTCTTCTCCATCTCCGGCTCGGACTTTGTGGAGATGTTCGTGGGCGTGGGTGCGTCCCGTGTCCGGGACCTCTTCAAGGAGGCCAACAAAGTCGCTCCCTGCATCGTCTTCATCGACGAGATCGACACCATCGGCAAATCCCGTGACAATCGCATGGGCGGCAACGACGAGCGCGAGCAGACCCTGAACCAGCTCCTGGCGGAGATGGACGGCTTCGACCCCTCCAAGGGCGTCATCCTCCTGGCTGCCACCAACCGCCCGGAGGTCCTGGACCAGGCCCTGCTGCGTCCCGGCCGGTTCGACCGCCGCATCACCATCGACCGGCCCAACCTGGCGGGCCGTCTGGCCACCCTGCAAGTGCACACCCGCCGCATCCGCCTGGCCGAGGACGTGGACCTGAAAAAGGTCGCCCTGGCCACCGCCGGGTGCGTGGGCGCGGACCTGGCCAACCTGGTCAACGAAGCCGCCCTGCGGGCTGTCCGTCTGGGCCGCCGGGCCGTGAAGCAGGAGGACCTGCTGGCCGCCTTCGAGCTGGTCATCGCCGGCACCGAGAAGAAGGGCAGCGTCCTCACCGAGTTTGAGAAAAAGCTCGTGGCCTACCACGAGGTCGGCCACGCCATGGTCGCGTACAAGCAGAAGAACACGGAGCCTGTCCAGAAGATCACCATCGTCCCCCACACGCAAGGCTCTCTGGGCTACACCCTGCTCATGCCGGAGGAGGACAAGACCGAGCTGCGCACCCGCGATGAGCTTCTGGCCCGCATCGCCGTTTCCATGGGCGGCCGCGCCGCCGAGGAAGTGGTGATGAACACCATGACCAACGGGGCCGCGCAGGACATTCAGGACGCCACATCCGTGGCCCGCAACATGGTCGCCATGTACGGCATGAGCGATCGCTTCGGCATGATGGCCCTGGCCTCTAAGCGCAGCCAGTATCTCGACGGCGGCTACGGCATGGATTGCGCCCAGGACACCGCCGCTGCCTTAGACGAGGCCGTCCGCGCCATCCTGGACCAGTGTTACGCCGCAGCGGTCCAGATCATCCGAGACAGCCGCCAGGAGATGGACGCCGTGGTCGCCTACCTGCTGGAAAAGGAGACCATCACCGGTGCGGAAATGGTCGCCATCATCGAGGGCCGCGACCCCGCCGCGGCAGACTCCCCCCTCCGGGCCGAAGCCACCGCCGCACCAGCGGCCACCGCAGAGGACAAAACGGAGGATCCGCCCGCAGAGGACAAGCCTGCGGAAGAGCCGCCTGCAACAGACACCCCCCAGGACCCCCCTGTCACCCTGGAAAAGCCCCAGGAAGACGAACCGCCGAAGGAGAAACCGTAATGCTGGAGATCGTGTTTAACGAGAGCGTTTTGGGCAGCATGGAGCAGGCCGCGATAAATGCCACCCACCGCAAGCCGGAAAATCTCTTCTGCTTTCCGCTCCCGCTGGACCGGGGAGACATTCAGAAAGAGTTTGCGGCGGCCCGCGAGCCTCTGGCCGCTTTGCTTGCCCAGGCCAAGGACACGCCGCTTCGCATCTGGAGCAGCGATGCGCCCCAGGAAAAATGCGGCCTATACTGGCTGGTTGCCCAGTTGGAACCCTTGGGCTGGGAGAACTTAGATGTATCTTTGGTCGAGCTTCCCGCCTTTCTGGAACGGGAGGACGGTGTTGTGGTCCAATACCGTGCGTGGGGCGAAGTGTGCCCGGAGGAATGGAGCCGCTGGAAGACGGCGGGTGTTCGGCTCCCCTCTCCCCTGCTGCGGGCCATGGCCGACCGTTGGAAGGGGCTGCGCCGGGAAAACGCGCCCCTCCGGGCCGTCTTAAATGGCCGCCTGGTCAGCGCCCCGGAGACGCTGTATGACTTCTTCCTTTTCCGGGAGATCGCTGCTCAGCCCGAAGAATTTCGGGAGGAAGAAGTCATTGGCAGGGTCTTGGGTGTCACGCAAATGCCCATTTCCGATGAGTTTTTGGCCCTGCGAATGGAGCAGTTGATCCGGGATGGACTGCTGGAAGCCGTCACCCAGCCAGAGCCGGGGAAGGCATCCTACCGCCGCGTCCTGAGAAAAATCACGCTGAAATAAGGCAAAAACAGGCCCCGTCCAGTCGGACGGGGCCTTGGTCTGTCTCAAGATGAAATTTTACACGACATCTTCCCGCATGACGATCAGGTCCAAGAACTGGGCATTGCGGACGATGTAGGTGGCCACGGAGCCAAGCTTTTGCAGCGGGCCGCGGCTGGAGCGGGTCATGACCAGGGTGTCATATCCGTGGTCTCTGGCGTACTGCACGATCTCCGGGCCGGGGTGACCCCGCAGGAGAACGGTTTTGACCTTCCAGCCGGCAAACTCCTTGGAGAAGTCGGCCAGCTCCTGGTTGGCCTGGATGGTCGCCCGGTCCCGCTCGGCCTGGGCGTCGGTGTAGCGCGGCTCCGGCAGGACCATGAGGAGGGTGATCTCCGCGTCCTGGCCGTGGAAGATCTGCTTGGTAATGGCAATGGTGCGCTGGCTGCGGGCGCTGCCGTCGATGGGCAATACGATCTTTTTCATGTTGGTTCCTCCTTGTCCCTGGGAATCTTTTCTATCTTGATGATACACCAGAGGGCAGGGGTTGTCAACGCGGAGCGAAAGCGATGGCGGTTATTTCATCGCAAATCTTGTCGAATTAAGACGATTCTGATATACTGTCTTTGCTGCCGACCCTTCGGCGAGGAGGGAGGTGAGCTGGTGTGGTTGCGATGATAGCATCCTTCTTTCTGTCTGTCTTGGCAGGAATAGTTTCTTACTATATCTGCAAATGGTTGGATAACAGAAAGAACAGAAAGACAGATCGGTAGCCAGCCTAAGGCGTAGTATGCTCAGCGTCTTTGTGAAGTGACACAGAATAGAAATGAAGAATAGAAGACCTTGGAAGTAGCGGCTTCCAAGGTCTTCGTTTTGTAAGCTGATGTGGATGAAATATAGCATCACTTTCGTCCACTGTCAGTATAGTCTATTCCCGGACCGATGTCAAGTATGCGTTTGCGTAGCATCCAGCGTGCCGCAGATGCCTCCTCCAAACTGGGAAGAGACGCGGATGCAATAGGTCTCGTTGCCGGGGTCTTCGTAGGACCCATGCCCGGTCTCTCCGGGCTGAGCGCAAGAACCGCACCAAACGTCACGAGCAAAGCCAAGAGAAAACAGGCGGCAGAGCGCAGCCACGCTTTCCAGCGGCTTGCTTCCCTGGGTTCGAGCTTGCTGGCACGAGATCGTGCCTGTACGTCAGACCAACCACGTTCCAGATCAAAGGCAGAGGCGTTGCTTCGGCGGTCCAGCTCATCCAGGATCGCATGCACGGCATCTTGATCCGGGGCTTTTTGCTGGAGCAGAGATTCCAAGGCTTGGATCAGTTCCTCGTCACTTCCCGATAAGAATCGTCTATCGTTTTTCATAGAAACCCCCTTTTTCTTGCGTCAGATACTGTTTGCAGCGCTGCCTGGCCCGGTAGAGCAAAATCCAAAAAAACGAGAAAAAAGCTGCGACAGGGCGGGGTGTCCTGTCGCAGCTTTTGGGGTCGGTTGTTTAGCAGAGCTTCGCGCCGGCGGGGATGGCGTCGTTCAGCATGACCAGATTCAGGCGCTCCTCGTCGTTTTCCTTGTGGACGGCGGAGAGCAGCATGCCCTGGGATTCCTGGCCCATCATCTTGCGGGGGGGCAGGTTCACGATGGCCACCAGGGTCTTGCCCACCAGGTCTTCGGGCTTGTAGTACATGGCGATGCCGGAGAGGATCTGGCGGTCGGTGCCGGAGCCGTCGTCCAGGGTGAACTTCAGCAGCTTCTTGGACTTTTTCACGGCCTCACAGGTTTTGACCTTGACCACGCGGAAGTCGGACTTGCAGAAGGTGTCGAAGTCCACGTCCTCCTGCCAGGGCTCTGTCTCAATGGCGGGCTGGGCGGGGGCGGCAGAGGCCTGGCGAATGGCCTCCAGCTCCTCCAGGGCCTTGTCCATGTCGATGCGGGGGAAGAGGTTCTCACCCTTCACGACGGGGGCGTCCTCCGGGCGGCTGCCCCAGACCTTGGCGGAGTCCCAGGTCTGCACGCCCTCGTCGGCCCCGATCTGGGCGAAGAGCTTGGCAGAGGAGTCCGGGATGAAGGGGGCCAGCAGGATGCCGCAGATGCGGGTGGCCTCCAGCAGGTTATACAGGACGTGGGCCAGGCGGGCGCCGTTGGCGTCCATATCCTTGGCCAAGGCCCAGGGCATGGACTCGTCAATGTATTTGTTGGCCCGCTGGATGACCTTGAAGACCTCTTCCAGGGCCTTGTGGGGAGCGCAGGCTTCCATGTCGGCCTCGTAGCGGTCCCGCAGACCGGAGGCCAGGGAGATGAGCTCGGTGTCGTAGGCTTCGGGGGCGGCGCAGGTCTTGCAGCCGGCGGGCAGGGTGCCGCCGAAGTATTTCTGGACCATGGCGGTGGTCCGGCTGACGAGGTTGCCCAGGTCGTTGGCCAGGTCCACGTTGATGGTGTTGATGAGCAGCTCATTGGAGAAGTTGCCGTCGGAGCCGAAGGGGAAGGTGCGCATCAGGAAGAAGCGCAGGGCGTCCACGCCGAACTTCTCCGCCAGGACGTAGGGATCGACCACGTTGCCCTTGGACTTGGACATCTTGCCGCCGTCCAGCAGCAGCCAGCCGTGGCCGAAGACGTGCTTGGGCAGGGGCATGCCCATGCTCATCAGCATGGCAGGCCAGATGATGGAGTGGAAGCGGACGATCTCCTTGCCGACGAAGTGGTAGTCGGCGGGCCAATAGTGGTCGTAGTCATCGTATTTGTCGTTGTACAGACCCAGGGCGGTGGTGTAGTTGAACAGGGCGTCCACCCACACATAGACCACGTGGCCGGGGTCGAAGTCCACGGGGATGCCCCAGGAGAAGGAGGTCCGGGACACGCACAGGTCCTCCAGGCCGGGCTTGATGAAGTTGTTCACCATCTCGTTTACGCGGGAACGGGGCTGTAAGAAATCGGTGTTCTCCAGCAGGTCCTGAATTTTGTCCGCGTACTTGGACAGCCGGAAGAAGTAAGCCTCTTCCTCGGCGTCCTGGACCTCACGGCCGCAGTCGGGGCACTTGCCGTCCACCAGCTGGCTCTCGGTCCAGAAGGACTCGCAGGGCTTGCAGTACTTGCCCTTGTAGACGCCCTTGACTTCGTATTTGTCCTGAGACGCGTTGAATTCCTTGATCATCTCGTCGGTGATTTCACCGAGTTCGCCACCCATGCCGTGCCAGAAGGTAATGGTGGTCTTGGCCTGGACAGGCGCGGCCAACAGCATCAGACACATGGCCAGCAGGGCCATCAGACGGAAGGAACGCATATGCTCTCCTGCGTTGGCGGACGGAAAACGTCCGGTTGTATCCTCTCCGGGGCCAGTCCCCGGAACGTCCGCCGGGGCGCGCCCGGCAAGATGGGTATCACTCCCCGGTATGGGAAGTCTGAAAAGGGAGGAAAAACCTTCTCCAGAAAGTCTCTCCTCCCTCCTTCAGTGCGTCATTCTCCGAGCGCCTTGCGGCAGGCGGCGGGAAAATCGGTAATGATGCCGGTCGCGCCTTCGGCAACGAGGCGTTTGGCTTCGCTCATGTCGTTGACGGTCCACACGTTGACGGCGAATCCGGCATCGCGCAGCGCGGCAAGGTCGCCGGGCGCGAGGATACGCTGATCCGGGTGGTAGGCGTTGACCTGGAGCCGGCGGCACAGGGCTGCCGGATCTCTGGGGCGTATGTGCTCGACCAGCGCGCCGGTGGCCATTTCGGGGCACAGGACGCGGCATTCTTCCAGATAACGGTGCTGGAACGAGGAAATGATGACTTGTTCCACCATATCGAGGCGGCGGATGAGGTCTAACACGTCCTTTGTTACGGTTTCGTGACCGATGAGGTGCGAATGGTTCTTGATCTCGACGTTGACGTACCAGCCGTTGTCCTTGGTGAAGGCAAGGGCCTCCTCAAGGGTGGGGACGGTCAGGCCGTCAAAGCTTTTCAGCGTGTCGGCGTCGATCTCCCCGGCGGCGACGCGGCCGAACTGATCGCGCCCGGCGTACCATGATCCGGCGTCGAGGCTCTTGATCT
>OGCO01000574.1_pt1 | contig 61171 bp, 60 predicted proteins | sample 1570171 | NCBI WGS metagenome assembly OGCO01 (sample SAMEA4370583, study PRJEB24528) | human gut metagenome
ATGGCATCCAGTAAGTTCGAAATCCGACCCATCCAAACAGCCCTTTTGAAAATCGATTGTATTCTCCCATGGCAACGATCGCATCTACCATACTCTTTTTCATGAGCCTGAAATCTCTGGCGCCATCCACAATATCTGATTCAGATATCCTGTTCATAATGTCGTAAAATCTTCTTGCGAACCAGCTTCTGATCGGCGGTTCTCCCTCACGGCTTACTCTTCTCGTTGCCACACTGTCATATTCGTCTGTCTCAAGCATTTTAAGCATTTCCGGTAACAATGCCGGCGGATCCTGAAGATCTGCATCCATAACTGCAATGTAATCACCCTTTGCATTGCAAAAACCCGCATACATCGCAGCTTCTTTGCCAAAATTACGTGAAAACGACAGATAGATCACATGCGGATCCTTTGTTGAAAGCGCTTTTAATTCTTTCAGTGTGTCATCTTTTGATCCGTCATTGACAAATAATAACTCGTAATCTTCGCCAATCTCCTTCAGAACACGAGATACTTCCTCGTGAAAAAAAGGCAGTGCCTCCTGTTCATTATAACAGGGAACGATAATAGAAATCATACTTTCCTGGCTCCTTAGTTCATTATAATCAGCGGACGCGCCACCGGCGTCTCCTCGATATGCAATGTAAAAAGGCACCTGCCTCCCTCGTATAGAGATGAGAGGCAGGCGCCTTTTCTCGTTTTCAAATGATTATACTCTGTTTTTAATACTTATTCAAGAATTAAATTAGAACTTGCCAGCGTCTGCAGCTTCCTGTACGGCTACTGCAACAGCAACAGTCATACCAACCATCGGGTTGTTACCTGCGCCGATAAGACCCATCATCTCTACGTGAGCCGGTACGGAAGAAGAACCTGCGAACTGTGCATCAGAATGCATACGTCCCATTGTATCTGTCATACCATAGGAAGCAGGACCTGCACCCATGTTATCCGGATGAAGTGTACGTCCTGTACCACCGCCGGATGCTACTGAGAAGTATTTTTTACCCTGCTCGATACACTCTTTTTTGTATGTACCTGCTACCGGATGCTGGAAACGTGTCGGGTTGGTGGAGTTACCTGTGATAGATACACCAACGTTCTCATGATGCATGATTGCAACACCTTCCTGAACATCATCTGCACCGTAACATTTTACGGAAGCACGAAGTCCTTTAGAATATGATTTCTCATATACGACGTTCAGTTTTGCTTCTTTGTAGTCATATTTTGTCTCTACAAATGTGAAACCGTTGATACGGGAAATGATCTGAGCTGCATCTTTTCCAAGACCGTTCAGGATAACACGTAACGGTTTCTGACGTACTTTGTTTGCTTTCTCAGCAATACCGATTGCGCCCTCAGCTGCTGCGAATGACTCATGACCAGCTAAGAAACAGAAGCACTCTGTCTCCTCTTCCAGAAGCATTTTTCCAAGGTTACCATGTCCCAGACCTACTTTACGATGATCTGCTACAGAACCCGGGATGCAGAAAGCCTGAAGACCTTCTCCAATTGCTGCAGCTGCCTCAGAAGCTTTGCGGCATCCTTTTTTGATTGCGATAGCTGCACCTACTGTATAAGCCCAGCATGCATTCTCAAAACAGATCGGCTGGATTTTCTTTACCTGATCGTATACATCCAGACCAGCATCTTTTGTGATTTTCTCTGCTTCTTCGATAGAAGCAATTCCATAACTATTTAAAACAGAATTGATCTGGTCAATTCTTCTTTCATATGATTCAAATAAAGCCATTGTCCATTACTCCTTTCTCGGATCGATGATTTTTGCTGCATCAGCTACACGGCCATACTGACCTTTTGCTTTCTCCCATGCAGTATTCGGATCATCGCCATTTTTGATAAAGTCAGTCATTTTGCCAAGGCTTACGAACTGATATCCGATTACCTCATTATCCTCGTCCAGAGCAATGCCTGTTACATAGCCTTCTGCCATTTCCAGATAACGAACACCTTTTTCTTTTGTTGCATACATTGTACCAACCTGAGAACGAAGTCCTTTACCAAGATCTTCAAGACCGGCACCGATTGCCAGACCATCATCAGAAAAAGCACTCTGAGTTCTACCATATACAATCTGTAAGAACAGCTCTCTCATTGCTGTATTGATTGCATCACAGACAAGGTCTGTATTTAATGCTTCTAAAATTGTTTTTCCCTGTAAAATCTCTGCTGCCATCGCTGCGGAATGAGTCATACCGGAACATCCGATTGTCTCGATCAAAGCCTCCTCGATGATACCGTTTTTTACATTCAGAGTCAGCTTACATGCACCCTGCTGCGGAGCACACCAGCCCACACCGTGTGTAAAACCGGAAATGTCTTCAATTTTTTTGGAGTGAACCCATTTTCCCTCTTCCGGGATTGGAGCAGGTTCATGTTTTGCGCCTTTTGCAACCGGGCACATCAATTCTACTTCTTTGGAATAAATCATTGTAAAACTCCTTTCTATGTATGAATGTTTTTGAAAGAGATCCTATACGCTATACCTATCCTTTATTGATTTTCATAGAAAACATATATTATTTCCTATCATGTGTCAACCGGGCTTTCTGCACAGGATTACTTTGTTATTTTTTTAACATCCGTATGTATTTTGACACATTTTTCATCATTCGTAAAGTCTTTTCCGACATTTTTTTTACAAAATTTCTCATGTATCAAAAATAGCACAAATGAGTCATGACTAATTACTGTTTTTCTACAATTTCATTACGGTTTTTATAAATAGAATGTGCAGGTACTACTCCACGGACTGCAGATAACGGATATACATTGCTTTCCGGACAGATCACAGTTCCCGGGTTTAACACGGAATTGCATCCTACTTCGACATTATTTCCAAGCATTGCGCCGAATTTCTTTCTTCCGGTAGCAATTTCTTCTTTGCCATCACGTACTACAACCAATGTTTTATCAGACTTGACATTTGAAGTAATGGAACCTGCCCCCATGTGCGCTTTGTATCCAAGAATCGAATCGCCCACATAGTTGTAATGTGGAACCTGTACTTTGTTAAACAGAATGACATTTTTTAATTCTGTAGAATTTCCTACAACCGCACCTTTTCCAACAATAGCTGATCCGCGGATAAATGCACAATGGCGAACTTCCGCTTCCTCATCAATGATCAGAGGACTTCCAAGAAATGCCGTCGGTGCAACCTTTGCATTTTTAGCTACCCATACATCTTCGCCACGTTTTTCATATTTCTCCGGATCCAGAGTGTCACCCAGTCTTTTGATATAATCAGAAAGTCCGTCCAAAAGTTCCCACGGATACTCTGCAGTTTCCATATATTCTTTTGCGATTGTCTCATTTAAATCGTACATATTTACAATCTTACACTGTTCCATTTTCTGCTTTAATTCCTTTCATACTATGTTTTTCATCAATCTTATTGTGCCACGTTTTCCACTCTTTTTCCAGTCCTTTTTTTCTGAATTATCCGTATTGGTAAAAATTACTGTCTGCAATAAAAAGAACCCTGCCCCGTGCAACATATCTGTCACATAAGTCAGAGTTCCCTTTTACTATATGAAACTGTCTATATTTTTCTCTGAAACAGCACATATATCCACACTTTATTTCAGTTTTTCTGTATCCGGATTTGTAATTACTTCTTTCCAGTTCTCCGGATCTTTTTTCTGCATTGCTTTTGCGTAAGCCCAGAACGGAATTCCGAGTACGATATAAACAATCAGAACAATCCATGCATTCCGATCCATCGTTGTAATCGTCACATAAATAACGTACACACAGAAAATGATAGACGCAATACCAAAAAACCACGGAATCCGCAATTTATACGGACGCTCCCATTCCGGATGAGAACGACGCAGTTTCAGGAAGGACAGTGCAACCAGCAGATATACAACTCCGGCTGTCAATCCGTAAATCGTGTAAATATAATTTACCCATGCATCCGGTGCAAATACCGTAAAGTAAATAGATAAAATACCAACGATGATATTGGCCAGAAACGGCTGTCCATGTTTGTTTACTTTTGCCAGCTTTTTCGTAAACTGTGCCTGCTTTGCAGCTCCAAACAGAGTACGGGACGCGCACATCCAGAATCCGGACAATGTGGTCAGACAGGTTCCTGTTCCCATGATAACAATTACAATACCAAGCCAGTGCATATCGATCATATCGGCAACACGCGGATCTACGATATCTGTCTGAAGCACCCAGTCCTGCGAAATAATTCCACCGACACCGACAACAGCCATACCATAGATCAATACTGTAAACCCAAGAGAACCAACGAATGCTTTCCACATTTTCTTTTTCGGGAAGTTTGCCTCCTCGGACAACTGCGGAATCAGATCAAATCCGATAAATTTCATGATCAACAACGCAATGGCTGCTGAAAATCCCTTTCCACCGGACGGGAACAGATTCCCTCTGAAATTAGAGAAACTCCAGGAGCCACTGCAAATAAAGATTACAGAGGCTGCCAGTGAAACAATCAATGTTGCCCAAAACAAAATACTCTGCAGTTTTGCGATAAATTTTAATTCTTTATTGGTCAGGAAAAACCATACCACAAGAATGATTGCCGCAACCAGCTTTGTCTGTCCGGAAGTGATTGGATGAAGATATCCGATCATGCTTGCTATACCGTAAGATACAGTAGGCATCGCCATAACATAAAGTAACAGCACAAACCAACAACAAACCCATCCGGTGTTCCATCCAAATGCATTGGAAACCCAGACATTTTCACCGCCTGCATACGGCAGCATGGTTGTCATCTCTGCATAAATAAAACATAATGGTAACACAAATACTGCACACAGGATCAGTGCTAATAAAGAACCTGTACCGGTCAGACTAAACCAATACTGAATCTCCACCATCCACGCAGCAATCATTCCGCCGGCAGCCAATGCGATCAGCTGCGGCAATTTCAATGTTTTCTTTAATCCCTGTTCCATTTTTTACACTTCTTTCTCTCAACAACTATTCCTATTGAATAATCTTATTTTGTAATCTCTCCCTTCCCCCATATATTTATATCGTCGCATCCCCCAGACACGTTTTTATTTACGGTTTTTCTCAATTACCTCGATGGTCTCATCGGAAGATAATACGTTACAGTAAATCACATTCATGATCTTCAACTCTGCATCATGCAGTTCCTGATCTGCTGCCGCGCAACCATCTTCCACACAAATAATTTTGAAATCATTATCTGCCAGATCACGAATCGTACTTGCCACGCACTGATCTGTCACAATACCGCAGACTACAATCGTCTCAATGCCCATGTTCTGCATCAGACGTACATAATTTGTTCCTGTAACAACACTATCTGTTGTCTTATTTACCACGATTTCATTATCCTGTGGAGCAAGCTCGTCGATCATAGCCGCATTTACAGAATTTACCGGAAGCAGCATTCCGTTCCATCCTTCGGATTTCTGTACTGCACAGCGATCTTCACCGTTATCCAGCAAGCAGGCAATTCTTCCATATGTAACATACATATTGTTTGCCCGGAAATAATCCAACATTTTTTTGCAGGCTGGAATTGTCACATTATCCAGTCTGTCATGGAATGGAATCCAACGCTCCCATTCTCCCATTTCCTTAAACTGCAATGCCTCACCCATATCTCTGCGCACAAATTCATTCTGCATATCAATGATCAGCAATGCTGTTTTTTTCGGATCCAGTTCGATATCCGGAAATTCTGTCATCGTCTGATAGTAAAAGGATAAATACTTTGGATTTGGTTTCATTTTTTCGCCCTCGTTTTTTCTTCAGAATGTTATCTGATTTTTATAGGTAAAAAGCACTTCAGGTAAAACTCCCAAAGTGCTCCTTCGCTTAACGTGTCATATTATACATGCTGTTCTATATAAAAGCAAGTGTTTTTTATGATTTACGTGTATATTTATTCAATTTTATTGCATATTATGCATATTTTTACGAATCGATTTTTGGTTTTATCAGAAAGTAAAGCGGACATTCGCAATCCGCTTTCGTTACTTGCTTATTCTGCGTTCAAATGGAGCATACATCAATCGATGATGATTGTGATATGCCTGCGTCCGTAATGTTCTTTTATCACAAAGCATTCTTAACGTGATTTTTTATAGAATGGTGCCACCCGTTCAAAAGAATCCTTTATGATATACTGGTTCCGAAGTCCCAGTACACCACTTGTACGACTCTGAATAAAGTGTGTCAGTTTTGTCATATATTCCTCTGGGGTAATTGTACCCTCCGCCACATAATTCAGGCCTTTTTCCCAGCTTGCCGTCAGTTCGGGATTCAGCAATGACTTGATGGATGCCGATACGGTATCATAAATCAGCTCTCCCTGTAAGGTCGGTGTAATAATCTGTGTCTTTTTATTCAGACTCAAGTATTTGTTATTCACCAGTTTCTTCAAAATCTCAGCACGGGTCGCACTGGTGCCGATACCGGAGCCTTTGATCTGCGCACGTAACTCCTCATCTTCAATCAGCTGTCCTGCATTTTCCATTGCAAGGATCATGGAACCGGAATTGTAACGTTTTGGTGGAGAAGTTTCTCCCTCCTTGATAGCATAACTCTTTACCGGAAGTGTCATCCCCTTTTTGATTTTTGCGATTTGTTCCAGTAAATGTGCATCGCCGCTTTTTTCATTAGAATCTGCATCATTTTGACTGGTTGTATCTTCTGTCTTTTTCTTCCGGAAGGAATATTCCATCACCTTCAGATACCCAGGATCTGCTAACACCTTAAAGGAAGCAAAAAAACGTTCTGTCTCCATCCCCATTGTCAGACTCACTTTTTTATAAATAGCCGGTTCGTAAAAAATAGCAAGGAAACGACGTACAATCGTCTCATATACTTTCAGTGAAACCGGATTTAAACCTCGCATAGCTCCAAGTCCCTGACCGGTCGGAATAATTGCATAATGGTCTGTGATCATTTTATCGTTGACATAACGTGTCTTCGCAATCTGTTTGTAGCTTTCTTTCTCAAGAATTTCTTCTGCAAATGGACGCACCATATTGATCCCTTTTAATCCGGAAATATTCTTTGAAATCTCCTTCGCCACAGCACTGGAAAGTACACGGGCATCGGTACGCGGATAGGTTACCATCTTTTTCTCATACAGTTCCTGCACTACGCGTAAAGTCTCATCCGGACTGATTTTAAACAGTTTTGAACAGTCATTCTGAAGTTCTGCCAGATTGTACAGTAAAGGTGGATTTTTCTTTTCCTGTTTGCGTTCCACTGACATGACTGCTGCTTCCTGCGGTTCCAGGCTTTTCATCCAGTTGATCAATTCCTGTGCATCTTTCTTTTCCCGAAAACCGTTTTCCTTATAAAGTTTCGGTGTACCAAAATATTTTGATCCGGGAACTGCGCGCCATTCGCCTTCAATGGTCAGGCCTTCAAATTCCATACTGTTTAACACACGATAAAACGGCGTTTTTACAAACTCACGGATTTCCCGTTCACGTCGCACTACCATGCCGAGCACACAGGTCATAACACGTCCGACGGAAATGACCGTATATTTCTGATTTAGAAAACCAGCCAATGTATTGCCATATTTTAATGTCAGCAATCTTGAAAAATTGATTCCCATCAGATAATCTTCTTTGGCTCGCAGATATGCAGATTCCGATAAATTATCATATTCCGACAAATCTTTTGCTTCATGGATCCCGCGTAAAATTTCTTCTTCCGTCTGAGAATCAATCCATACACGACGGCGGTCTTTGCCCTTCACGCCTGCCATCTGTTCCACCAGACGGTAGATGTATTCTCCTTCCCGTCCGGAGTCAGTACAGACGTAAATGGTATCTACATCCGAACGGTTCAACAAGTTCGATACAATTTTAAACTGCTTACTCACCCCCGGAATCACTTCATATTTAAAGGTTTCCGGAATAAACGGCAAGGTCGCCAGACTCCATTTTTTGAACTTCATATCATAGGCTTCCGGATAACTCATAGTTACCAGATGTCCTACACACCAGGTAATGACCGCATTTTCTGATTCCTGATAGCCATCGAAAGTACGCATATCTTCTTTCAGTGCCTTGGCAAATTCACGGGCCACACTTGGTTTTTCTGCTATGTATAAAGATTTTCCCATTCAAACTCCTTATTAACTATTGTTTCTACTATTCAAGTCGAACGCACGTGAGACTTGGTGCGTGATTCTGGTCAGCGAAAGCTGACATAAGCATCCCCCCTCACCCGCCACTTTGTGCTCCGCGCACTTGAAGCGGGGGAATGCTTATCTGCGTTCAAACTGTTCAAGCCGTTCGTAGAAACCATCATAAAAATTCTCCTGCTGTACAGGAGTAAAATAAAACATTTGAAGAAACAGCATATTTTTCCGTTTTGCTTCCTCTTCGTTATAATTTTGCATCGCCTGACGAAGAGACTTTGTGAGTGAATGCCATTTTACTAAAAAGTGCTCATAATCCTTCACTCCATCCATTTCAAGCCACTTACTTACTTTCATCTTTGATTTATTTTTTGCCGGACAGGCATCTGTCAGCAGAAAATAGCTCAGCTTTTCCCCTTCATAGTTTCGCCCCAGAGGAAACAAACGGCAGATTCCCGGTCGAAATCCATGAATACTGCATCTGCCTTCTTCATTTAAAAAAGAACATTTTGGTCCTGTCGCGGATGGTGCCATTTTCAGATTCGGAAGGATCAGACCATCTTCCACATGCAAATCTATCGCACCTGCAAGCAGTTGTTCAAAACTCTGTCCAAGGTTCCGTTCCAGACGCCAGACATCCATCGGATCCAGCAAAATGGATTCACCCATATCACAACAACAGGCGGAACAGCCAGTGCAGTCATGACAGCCTACTTTTACCATGTCGTTGCTGCTATATAACTTTCCATCTGATATATCTTTTAAATATTCTTCCATCTATTTCACCCGTCTTTCAAAAATCCAGTAATTGCATTATAACAAAAATGCTGATATTTTCCAAGAGGCAGATTTACAGACAAACGTCCCCTGCTCATTGCTTATCGCAATTCAAACAGAGGACATTCTCTTTTTCTTCAACTATTACAACTTTTCCTTACACTCATACACGCAACGGATATCCTTTAAACTGCAACATCTTCCATTTACATAATACGGTTGCGTTTCCAGATATATCTTATCATCTTCCTCCAGTGGATACAACCGTAGTATCAATTCCATTGGAAAATCAAATCGTTTCAGACTGACTTCCCAGACATCACCAATATAATACTGATCCGCAATTTTCTCACCATTCAGGTAAAGTTCTGCCTGATCTGCCTGAAAATCAATCCGAAGAAAGATATTATCTTTTGCTGCATCATATGCTTTGTCATAGGAAATTCGAATCACATATTCCTGATAATCTTTGCCAGTATCGTCAATCACACATGCTTCTGACTCGGAAAAATCTGTTTTTTCTGCTCTGTCAAAAACATTTTTTTCTTTCCGTACAATGCGGTTATTTACATCTGTATGTGTAAATGACGCGACAGTCTGATTGTCTGCTGCCGCCAGATCATGACTCAGCACGCAAATTGTGGATGCATCACCTTCCACATGTAAGAAATCCGGAATGATATCTGATTTTTTCCATCCATTGTCAATCCACGTTTTAACATCTTCCACAGTTGCATCCATGATTATCCAGCAGTTTTTCTGTGCATGATCACTGCGACAAATCACCTCTATCCCATTTTCTGTTTCCAAAATAGGTAACGTACTGAAAAACAATATATTTGGATATTTTTTCATGCACCATGCACATTTTGCCCAGGTTCGATCCATACTGATAAGCACTTGGCCAGACAGTTTTTCATCTGCCTCATACTGCATTTTGTCAATTCCATAGAAAAACCATAGTTTCTGGTTGATATTGCATAATGGTGTCTGATTAATCCAACGTAATGTCACGTCATCTGACAGCGGAAAATTAAACGGATAAAAGAAGTAAGCTCCATTTTTAATATCCTGTTTTGGGAAACGTATTTCTCCATCTACTGTCTGAACACGCAACATCACATCTTTATGCTCTGCCATCTCATAGCCACGTTGATAATTATTTACAAACAGATAACCTTGATCACCGTTTCTGCGCGTAATCATGCGAAATGCAGATAAATCTTCTGCATCCTGAAAATCTCCGGTATGAACGGAAGTACTCTCACAGTCATCCCCCGCAAACTGTGGCTGCATATTACAAAATGTCTCCCCATAATCATGTGCAAACATAGAAAGAAGTTTCAATTCTTTTGCTGTCTCTGAAATCTGACCATATTCCCGGATCGGTGCCTGAAAATCATAAGAAAGTTCAGGGACATCGCAAAAAGACCCCACCGCCGTCGATTCCTGTAAGCTACTGAGTTTTCCTTTCGGATTTGTCCCACCGTGATACATATAATAGCCCAACAGGTTACAACCGCTTCCAAGTTTGCATACTGACATCGCTCCGATATCTTCTGCTGCCACCCGTGGTCTGCGATGATGTGTCACCTGCACACCGCCACCAAGTTCTGCGGTCAGATACGGATACGCATCTTTATCAAATGACAATTCCATGCCCGGCGCATAATCACTGCCAATATTTCCATCATTTCGCACCGTTGAAAACAGATAATTCTTGTTTGGCGGAAGCTGTTTTAAAGAAGCATCCCATGGGGCATCACAATAACCGCCCATAACCGGTGTCAGATCACCAAGTACCGCACCGCCCCATCCGGTCGCTGTCCAATAAGGTGCTTCAAAACCAATTGTTTTTGCCAGTTTTGTTAGCGTACGCATATGTTGCTCCCCGGCAGCACCTCGTAAACCACCCACATGACCATATTCATTTTCAACCTGGATACCAAGAATGCAATGTGTTCCTTCCACTTCTTTATAAATTTTCTTCCAGAAACGTTCCACCAAAGCCAGGTAATCCGGATCATCGCTGCGCAATTTATATCCTTTTTTCAGCAGCCAGTCCGGAAAACCACCATTTCGTGCCTCCCCATGCGCCCACGGTCCAATACGAAGCCACACATGCATCTGCCATTTCTCGCACAATTCCAGAAAACGATGCAGATTGCGCTGACCGGAAAAATCAAAGACACCTTCTTCTTCCTCATGATGAATCCAAAATACATAGGTTGCTATAATATCCATGCCACAGGCTTTCATTTTTCGAATCTCATCTTCCCATTCCTTCTCCGGGCATCTGGAAAAATGAAACTCCCCCATCATTGGAAAAATTGCTTTTTCATTTTTGATTAATGATACTTCGTTAATACTGTATTTTTCCATTCAAAATTCCTTTTCTCATATTTATTTTCATCAAGATTTGTAAACTGAGTAATTTGTTTTTTACTTTGTTTCTGTGTCTATTATATCATTTTAGTTCCATACTTCCTATTTATTTTTTATCCAAAAACTTGCTTTTCTTTTTTGAAAAATTGCTCCGCAACATATCATCTTGTTTTAACTATTTTGTTTCTGCTATAATTCAGCAATAAACCTAATATGATTTGGAAACGAAAAAAAGCCTTCTGCCATTTAGCAAAAGACTGTGTTTCTTATAAGTAAAGCGGACATTTGCAATCCGCTTTCACTACTTGCTCAGGAACGCAGTCGCTTTGTGACCTGTCAGTGGGAGCTTTTAACTCCCACTGACATAAGCATCCCGCTTACCCACCGCTTAGTGCTCTACACACTTGAATCGGGGGAATGCTTATTCTGCGTTCATATAAAATATTTCTGATGACTGCTCATCTGTATCTGTTCGCAAGGTATATATCATTATATGTAAAAAATTATTACTGTTTTAGGTATTTTACTGAGCAGCCATCTCGTTGGTTATATTTTATCAAACTATTCTTTGTTTTTACATGCCCGTTTTGGCACAAAAAAGTGCCTATTTCAGCAAACATTGAAATAGGCATAAATTATTATCTTCTGTTTTCTGAAAATTGACACTTATTTGTCCAGTCACGGCAAGCAAGCATCGCGATAGAAAACTCCACCGGAGTCAACAGATTCATAGCAAACAGACGCTGACCTTCTGGAAGATAACGCAAATAATCGCTTAACAACGGCAATTCTTTTTCCGGTGGAATATGAATCAGCACACTTTTCTACAATTTTCACACAGGCTTTTGCCTGTGCTGAAAAAAATAGGCTTCTGCCTGTGCAATTTCTGCCAGTTCTTCATCCTCAAATTCATTTAGCGTGTCTGCCAGTCTGCCAGGTTCAAATGCAGTTCCAAGTAATGGCAGAACCATTCTTTTGCATTTCATGTCATTCCTCCAAGTTATCATAAATTACTTTTTAGTCAAACAAAACTTTCCAGTGTTTCGCTTCATACGCATCAAAACACATTAGTATCTGTTCTTTGGTTGTTTTTTCATTTGCCAGATTTTCCGGTATTTCGTCTTTTGCAAAATATTTTGTCTCTGTCGTTTCAATATTTGAAACAAAAGCCCCATCAATTACAGAACACTGGATAAAAATCTTGACCACACCATAAACATATATCGGCAAATTATGTTTATTTCGATCCTGAACAGCGATCATACGGTCTGCTTTTACATGTAAACCAGCTTCTTCTAATGTCTCTTTGATCGTATTTTCCGCTACCGATTGGTTAACATCACACCAGCCGCCCGGTAACGACCAGGTTCCGTTTTTTTCATGCACTAATAAGATTTTTCCATCCTCGAAAATTGCTGCTCTGGTATCAACCTTAGGTGTCTGATAGCCAGTTTCATTACAGAATAAGTCTTTTACTTTTTCTACTGGAATATCTGTTTTGTAAGATAACATTTCTGCTGAAATTTCCCGCAAACGTTCATAACGCTCCATATCATATACGTCATGTCCATAGGTCATCCCCGCTTGCGCTAGACTTTGGATTTCAATCGCCCAGTCCAACCATTTCTTCTTTTCATCATGTAAATTTAATGCCATATCCTTCTCCTCTTAAGATAGCATATATTAAAATTTTATAGATATTGTAAAATCCAGTTTTTCAATATCATCTGCTGTTTATCATACATCTTTAACTCAAATAATGTTTTCGTTATCTGTTCCCTTGCTGCATTTTTCACAATCGGATTCTGTGCTTCTATCAAAACCTGAATATTATATGCTAACCAGCCCAACATAGCATCGCATCCACATAGAAATATCTCATTCCAATATTCGTACTTTACATCTATCCATGAAAGATATGCATTCATCAATGCATCAAATTTTTCCTTATTATAATTCTGATTTTCATCAACAATCCAATAGTTTAGTACCTGTATCAGTTCCTCATACGGATTTATATAACCAGCAGCTTCCCAGTCAATAATATATGGAACATCGTTTTTCCACATAATATTTTTAGGATCTAAATCTCGATGACTTATCACCTGATTACATTTCAGTTTTGCGGCATTTTCAACCACATCACAATCCCATTGCTCCAACTGTAAAACATTTTCCTGAAAAAGCGAATACACTTCAACATCTTTTTTCAAGGCAGATAAAAGATACTTCCATTCATATTTACAACGCACTGTATTTTCCGGATACAATCCCTCCACGCAAATATTTGAAGCATGGATTTTTCCTAATTGCTCTCCGACTTTTGCACAATGAGCAGCTGTTATATCTGGATAAAAAACTGATTTTCCGTCAAACCATTCAAAAATTTCATAATATGCATGATCCACTTCAAAAATCATTTTTCCAGCCACAGATTTTACACAAATTGCAGAAATATCATTTTCATTTTTTAATCTATATGCAATACGTTCTGCCTGTTCAAGTTTTTCCAAGGCATCTGGCTTATTCATAACATTAGAATTTAATACTTTTATTGCATATTTCCCTTGATTAGTTTCAACACAATACATTTTATGCAGCAGACCGCCAGTGACAATTTTGGGTTCTTGCTCGAAGTCCCCTAACTCGCATATTCTACATACCTTCTCTAAATTATTCATTTTGATAAATTTACTTTGCCTTATGAATTATTTTATGACCTGAATAAATTGCCATGATCATACAAAATAATGCCGCAATGCTCCACCATTTATGTGCTTTCATCGTCTCATCCCTCCATTTCTTACTCTGCCAGTTCACTCAATGCATGATAAAAGTCCGGATATTCTCTTTTTAACCGAATCAGCTTGCCTTCCGGATTGATAAATCCATGTTCTGAATATCCTTGACATACAATTTCTCCTTGCGCATTTGTCATAGTATATTGCAATTTCAATTTTACTTCTTTGAATTCTTCTACTATGACGTCAATGTCAATAACATCTTCAAAGGTTGTGCTTTTTTTATATTTGCAGTTTACTGCTATAACCGGAGATATAATGCCTATTGACTCCAGTTTTGCATAGTCCCATCCAATCTGTCTGAGAAAATCAATTCTGGCTTCTTCCATCCAACGGATATAATTTGAATGATGTGTAATCCCCATTTTATCTGTTTCATAATACTGCACAATATGTCTGTATTTCTGCATTATAAAGACTCTCCCAATGCTTCTACCTCTGTCAGCTTCGGACAGGTACTCATGCTGCCTTTGCTTTCCATATTTGGAACAGTAATGATTCCACAGTTCTCCCACTTCACATAAGCAGCTGTTGCACGATACTGTTCGATTGCAGCATCAAATACATGATCTGCACCGGCATCTAACAACAACGCTGTTTTATGAAAATGAAATCCTGCTGTTGCCCCCACATACAAACGATCGATGACTGCTTTTAACTGTGCAGTGATATCGAACCAGTAAATCGGAGATGCAAATACAACCATATCCGCATCTTTCAATTCTGCATACACCTGTGTCATATCGTCTTTCTGTGCACATTCTCCATTATGAGAGAAACAGTACTCACACGCCATACATCCACGGATTTTCATGGTACCAACAGGTAAGTTGACTACTTCATGCCCTTTTTTCTCAGCACCTTTTGTAAATGCCTGCGTCATAATTTCTGTATTTCCACCTTTACGTGGACTTCCGTTTAATACTACGATTTTCATATTTATGTTCTCTCCTTTTTCATTAAAAATCTAATCCCAGTTCTCTTCCGGATATTTCATACCCCAGTCTTTCCGAAGTTTTGTCATAATGTCCATGACATCTTTCGTATATTCCAGATGCATTCCATCTGCATTACCGCTGCGCACTGCCTGCTCCATATCCAGCATTTCATAATACAATGCATTAGCAGTCTCACCTTCTGTAATTTCTGTCCGTTCCCCGGTTTCGGCGTCTACGATAACTGCTTTATCAGCGCGTGGGTACTCCATAATTTCTATATATCCTTTTTCGCAGCTGATCATGGCGCGTTTTGGCTGTTTTGAATGCATGGATAATGCTACTGTTGCCATCTGTCCCTGTGAATTCTGCAGCAAAACAGTTGCCTGCTCGTCGGAACCTGTCGGAGATGGTTTCCACTGACTTAATATATTGGTCGGAGTCTCATCCATAAAACTACGGACAATCGAAAGTGCATAAACACCAATATCAAGCATTGCTCCTCCCGCCAGATTCAGATTGAAAAAGCGGTTCTTCATATCATATTCCTTAAAACTGCCAAAATTCATTGTTATGATCTGGACTTTTCCAAGTGCTCCTTCTTTTACGATGTTCCACAATTTCTTATAAATCGGCATATGCCAGATGGTCATCGCTTCTGCCAGAATTAAATTCTTTTCCTGTGCCAGTGCGATCATCTGATCCAGTTCTCTGCTGTTTAATGTAATGGATTTTTCGACAAAAAGATGCTTTCCATGCTGTAATGCTTTTTCCATAAAGGCATAATGCGTGTTATGTGGACTGGTAATATAAATAATATCAACATTTTCATCCTCAAACATATCATCGATCTGATCATATACTTTACCTACACCATATTTTTCTGCAAAATCTATCGCCTTCTGATGAGTACGGTTTCCAACTGCATACAGGGATTTTCCCATTTTCTGCAGTGCCTGCGCCATTTCATTTGCAATCACACCGGTACCAAGTACCGCCCAGTTAAGGTTTTCTCTCATCTCTTTTGCCTCCCGAAATTTCTTTGCTTATCTGCCACATATTTTCTCACAGATTCATTATTTTTTCTATGCTTTTTCTGTAAAAACTTGATAAACTTGTATGTTTTGGCATTATATTTCCAGCCATACATTTGGAAGTGTAATTTCAAAAAGGATGAGCCTTCCAATTTCAGCGGAAAACTCATCCTTTTCTTATTATTATGTATTTTTTATCAGCACGTAATTATTTTTTTGTAATATATCCCTGTGCTTTCAGAAGTTCTGCACAAAGAACCGCTCCACCTGCAGCACCACGAACCGTATTATGGGAAAGTCCTACGAACTTCCAATCATATACAGAGTCCTCACGCAGACGCCCTACATTGATACCCATGCCGTTTTCATAATCAACATCAAGCTGAACCTGCGGACGGTTATCTTCCTGCATGTAGCGGATAAACTGCTTCGGTGCACTCGGAAGATTTAACTCCTGCGGAACGCCGCTGAACTGCTCTAACTTTTCAATGAGCTGCTCTTTTGTCGGGTTCTTGCGGAATTTCACGAAAACTGCTGCTGTATGTCCGTTTAATACCGGAACACGGATACACTGGCAAGTGATAACCGGTGAAGTTGCAGGAACGATCTCGCCTTTCTCCTCATCGATCTCACCCCAGAGACGAAGCGGCTCTTTCTCGGATTTTTCTTCCTCTCCGCCAATGTACGGGATAATATTTTCTACCATCTCCGGCCAGTCTTTGAATGTTTTTCCGGCTCCGGAAATTGCCTGATAAGTAGTTGCAACAACTTCATACGGCTCAAACTCTTTCCATGCTGTCAGTACCGGTGCATAGGACTGAATAGAGCAGTTTGGCTTTACAGCGATAAATCCGCGTGTTGTACCAAGACGTTTTTTCTGATACTTGATAACGTCCATATGCTGTGGGTTGATCTCCGGAACTACCATCGGTACATCCGGTGTCCAACGGTGTGCACTGTTGTTTGATACAACCGGTGTCTCTGTTTTTGCATATGCTTCCTCAATGGCTTTGATCTCGTCTTTTGACATATCTACGGCACTGAATACAAAATCTACTTCCGAAGCAACTTTCTCTACTTCATTTACGTTCATGACTACAATGTCTTTTACTGCTTCCGGCATCGGAGTTGTCATTTTCCACCGATCGCCAATGGCGTCCTCATATCTCTTTCCGGCTGAACGCGGGCTCGCTGCGATCGTTGTTACTTCAAACCACGGATGGTTTTCCAGCAGAGAGATAAATCTCTGACCTACCATTCCTGTTCCGCCTAATATTCCGACTTTTAATTTCTCACTCATTTTTACATCCTCCATTGCGATCGTTTTTTGATATACATCTCACTTTTTGTCCGTTTACCGCGAACAATTGTCTTTGTCTTGTGCTATCTTATAACAATTCTCAGAAAAATGCAAGTCCTTCTTTTATTTCTTTACTTGGTTTCCTGTAAAATTTCAATATTTTCCAGCCAGTCATGTGCCAGATATTCTTTTTCAATTGCGATTACCTGCATCATGGCTTCTTTACTCGGTGCACCGATGGTCAGACGTTTGTTCACACAGGTATCCATGGAAATAGCATCATAAATATCCTCTTCAAATACCGGACTGATGGCTTTTAATTCATCCAGAGACATATCATCGATTGCAATGCCTTTGTCGATGCAGTACAGTACAATACGACCTACGATTCCATGCGCATCACGGAACGGAACACCATGATTTACCAGATAATCAGCAGCATCTGTCGCATTTGTAAATCCATGGCGTGCACTCTTGCTCATAACTTCTTTGTTGAATTTCATTGTAGAAATCATACCGGTAAACAGTGCCAGACAACCTTTGACGGTATCAATGGCATCAAACGTCAATTCTTTGTCTTCCTGCATGTCTTTATTATAAGCAAGCGGAATGCCTTTCATAGTAGTCAGAATAGACATCAATGCACCATACACGCGGCCTGTTTTTCCACGTACCAGTTCAGCAATATCCGGATTCTTTTTCTGCGGCATGATACTGCTGCCGGTGCTGTATGCATCATCGATTTCCACAAATTGATACTCGTTGGAATTCCAGATGATGATTTCCTCGCAGAAACGGCTCAAATGCATCATGATTGTAGATAATGCGGATAAAAATTCAATAACATAATCACGGTCAGATACAGAATCCATGCTGTTTAAGGTCGGACCTTCAAATCCAAGCAGGGATGCCGTATATTCTCTGTCTAACGGGTAGGTGGTTCCTGCTAAAGCACCTGCACCCAGCGGGCAGTAATTCATACGATCGTAAATATCATGCAGACGGCTTCTGTCACGTTTGAACATTTCAAAATAAGCACCAACATGGTGAGCTAATGTAACTGGCTGTGCTTTCTGCAGATGTGTGAATCCAGGCATGATCGTCTCAGTATTCTCTTCCATGATTTTTAACAGTTCCTGTAACAGATCTCGTACAAGTTCATCTGTGTAAAGCACTTCCAGACGTGTATACAGACGCATATCCAATGCAACCTGATCATTTCTGCTTCGTCCGGTGTGAAGTTTTTTACCGGTATCACCCAGACGGTCAATCAGATTTGCCTCCACAAAGCTGTGGATATCCTCATATTCATCTGTAATTTTCAGTTTACCGGATTCTACATCTTTGCAGATCTCATCGAGTGTCCTTACAATATCCTGCATCTCTTCTTTTGTCAGGATTCCCTGCTTTCCAAGCATGCATACATGCGCGATGCTTCCCTGGATATCCTGTTTGTAAAATTTCTGGTCAAAAGAAATTGATGCGTTAAAATTATAAACCAGTTTGTCCGTCTCCTTTGTGAAACGTCCTCCCCATAATTGTGCCATCTCGTTGTTCCTCCTTCAATTCTCTTATCTGCGCACATCTTATCCCTGTCAAGATTCTTCCTGCGCTTTTGCTCTTTTTTCCTGTTCCCGCTGCAACTTTGAATAGACACAGCCGCAATAATCCTGCCGGTACAGACCATAAAGTTCCGACAATTCCACAGACCGCTTATATCCATTTTTCTTCTTAAAGTCAGAATTCAAAAAAGCAGTAGCTCCGTGACAGTATTCTTCTGCCACAGCCTCTCCTACCTCGTTCAACAATGTTGCATTTTTCAGCGGACTAATGGTCAGTGATGTCGTGAAATAATCAAATCCATGTGCCTGCGCCAGTTTTGCTGTTTCTGACAAACGCAGCACAAAGCATTTTTCACAGCGGATACCGCCTTCCGGAACATGCTCTAATCCTTTCACCTCCGCAACAAACCGTTCAGGCTCATAGTTTCCTTCCATGAAAGACACCGGATATTTCACAGGCAATTCCCGGATCAGACGTTTTTCCTCTTCCACACGCTTGTGATATTCCGCTGCATCCGTGATATTCGGATTATAAAAAAATACCGTGATGTGAAAATATTCCGCCAGATATTCCAATACATAGCTGCTACATGGTGCACAGCAGGCATGTAATAACAGACTCGGAACTTTTTGCTCCGTTTGCAGTTTTTGAATTTTCTTTTCCAGTTCTTTTTGGTAATTCTGCTTCATAACTTATTTATTTTATACGATTCCTGCTATTTTTACAATAGCAACCAATGCTATTTTCACATACATTATACTATATCCGTTACAGTTCACTCATCACATGTATGCAAGATAATGCTTAATACTATTATAAATTTGAAGGAGGACTCTCATGCATTCGTTGTTTGAAATTCAACATTTGTCCTATGCATATCACACGATGCAGGGGGAAACCGCTGCCTTATCAGATATCACCTTTACCGTTAATACAGGAGACTTTGTTGCCATCGTCGGACCCAGCGGATGTGGAAAATCCACCCTCTTAAATCTGCTGGCCGGCATGCTCACACCGGAATCCGGCACACTGCTTTTAAACGGTACTCCACTGACGACAGACAGCCGATGCCATATCGGATATATGTTGCAGCAGGATTATCTGTTGGAATGGCGCAGCATCTGGAAAAATGTACTACTTGGACTTGAAATCCGTCATGAAGTAACAGAAGAAAGCTGTTCTTATGCAAAACAGCTTTTGAAACAATATGGTCTGGAGAAATTCTCTCATTCTAAGCCAAGTCAGCTTTCCGGCGGCATGCGGCAACGTGCGGCTCTGGTCCGTACTCTCGTATTAAAACCGGATCTGCTGCTCTTAGACGAACCGTTTTCCGCACTGGATTATCAGACACGCCTGTCGGTCAGCAACGACATCGGTTCCATTATCCAAAAAGAAAAGAAAACAGCGATTCTTGTCACACATGATCTGGCGGAAGCCGTCAGTCTGGCAGACCGCATCATCATACTCACGGAACGTCCCGGACGTATTCAGCGCATTATACCTGTGGCATTTCCGGAACAGCTGACACCGATGGAGCGCCGGAATCACGCTGATTTCAAAACCTATTTTAATCTTATCTGGAAGGAGCTGCACCATGAAACGACCTGAAACTGCGCAGGAAACCTTCCTGTATCAGCATCAGCAATACAAACGTAAAATACACTTTTTGCGCATTTTTATCTTTGTGGTTTTTCTCATTCTCTGGGAACTGGCAGCAGATCTGTCCTGGATCAATGACTTTATTTTCAGTTCCCCGAAACGGCTTGTCACCTGCTTTGTGCAAATGCTGATGGAAGGAATCATCTGGCAGCATGTCAGCATCACATTGTTGGAAACAATGATCAGTTTTGTGCTGGTCATTCTTTTTACCATTCTGATTGCAGTTTTGCTCTGGGCAAAAAAATCTGTCTCTGATATATCAGAACCGTATATGGTTGTGCTGAACAGCCTGCCAAAATCTGCCCTGGCGCCACTGCTGATCGTATGGCTGGGCGGCAATTACAAAACCATCATCGTCACCGGAATGTCTGTGGCAATATTTGGTTCCATCCTCAGTCTCTATCAAGGCTTTCTGGGTGTCGATCCAAATCAGATGAAACTGATTGAAACACTGGGTGGGAATCGACGGAATATCCTGACAAAAGTTGTTTTTCCAGCCAATATTCCCAATCTGTTTTCCATCATGAAGGTAGACATCGGACTTTGTCTGGTAGGCGTTGTAATTGGTGAATTTATTTCTTCCCGCCGGGGACTGGGATATATGATCATTTATGGCAGTCAGATCATGAAACTGGACTGGGTCATTCTTGGAATCGTGATACTCTGTCTGATCGCCATGGGATTGTATCAGTTGATTGTATCTTTAGAAAAATGGTATCTGAAAAAGGTATAACCGTTGTCATTATCAGTAGATATATAGGGAACACGAAAACGCTGTATCCGGATCATTCTGTGGATACAGCGTTTCACTTTCTTTTACTGTTTTTCAAATGTTTTACTGTCTTTTACTGCTAATCAATTCTAACTTTTATATTCTCTGGCCAGTCAATAAATAATTAATAATTTTCCATAACATATTCTTCAAAAAGCGGCAATGTAAAATATACATAACCTCTCGTTTCACCGGAAAGAATTCCCTTTTTAATCAGTCTTTTCCGATATGGATTAAACTCATTTGTTTCCATGTGTAAATGTTCCCGAATATCCTTTATTTTTCCACCTTCCACATCTGCAATTCCACGTGCAACCATACGATCTTTCTGTGACAGTTCCGACCAGATTTTGTCATAAACAAATTCACTCAGATATTGCTCATATTCTCCTCTGACAGCGTTGTAATCTCCATGATGATTCCATGTCAGATAGCCAAGAACCTGAAATGCAAAGGGATATCCTTTCGTAAGATCTGCCATCTGTGTCGCCTGATCCACCTCAATTTCAAAAATAGACTTATACTTATTTACAATTATATACTACTCTTTCACAATATTTTCAAGCTCCTTTTCCGAAAGCTCATATCCCAAAAAATCCTCACAAAACTGTTGTCCCCTCTTTGGATCAGAACCAATATACTCCTGCACCTCTTTCAAAATTTCATCTCCAATTCCCATGTTTCCACGCCAAATCGTTGCCGTATAAAGCGGTGACACAGTTGGGAAAGAAAAATAACCAACTCTCCCATGTTTTACCGATCCAATATACCAGGTATCATCTGCGGTCTTACTCAATGCTCTCACTGAACAACAGTTACGATTGTCTCCAACCGTCAAAATCAACATAGGAAATGCTATGGCATATGGGAAACCATTGACATAAATCAGATCTCCCGCCTGAAACGGCACAGGAAGATTCAAATTCATACCATCGCAATAATCAATGCTGTCCTCCCGTTTTTCACCATTCGGCGTATTGTCCAGCTCCGCGTAATAAATCTCATCATCCGCCACTACATAAGAACACGCGTCATAATATTCTCCATCATCATTTTTGATCCATTTCTTCAAAATATACCAGATGCGTCCATAAGGATCTGTTCCTTCCTTTTTGGCATGACGATCTACAAAGTTCATTGCTTCATTACAGGTATCAAACACCCCTTCAAAATGTGAATCTGCTTCATTCATCATCTCATCCGCAATATTCGATTCCACTGAAATAATCCCATTTACACGCAAATAAGACAACGCTTCTTCCATATTTGAAATATATCTGTGGCACTCTTTTTTCAAAATTTCATCCTGATTTTTCTCTGCCAGATCCCGCAATCTGTAAAATGCTTGCTTTTTCTGTTGCAGCAAAACCGGCGAAAAATAAATCAACTGCGTGATCTGTTCCACACTTAAATCTACGGTTTTCAAATACTGCCTCATGCTTGGTGACAACACAAATTCGTCTATAAATTCTCTGTACATTCCTTTTCGCTCCTTCGTCTTTGTTTGAATTGAGACTCCCGCTTCTGTAATTAAAGGGAAATCTGTAAGTAATGAAAAATAAGAAACCTTTCTCCTTGGAAGTTCAATTTCCGATTTTTCCTTGATTGTACCGCATAAGACAGACATATATTGTCATTGTGATTTCTCACAAAAGAATTTTTCAATATTCCATTTTGTGGCTCACAATGTCAATATATGTCACTCTTAAATGTTATCGTACATAACGAAAAGGTTCCATAAACCAGCCGTTTACTGCTATGTTGTAAAATTTATAGTATAATGACGCCAATAAAGCCACCAAAACAAATGAAGAAAAATAATGGAGATAAATATTATGAAAACAATCGAAGGAACATACACATTTGCAAATATATTTACCACAAATAATGAAGTTCATGCCATTGAGGACTATGCCCTGGCTCAGATTCAAATGATCTGCGATCAGGAAGCTTCAAAAAACTGCCGCATCCGTGTCATGCCGGATGTTCACCCGGGCAAAGTCGGTCCCATCGGCTTAACCCAGACACTTGGAGACAAAATCATTTTAAACCTTTTAGGCATTGATATTGGCTGCGGCATGACCTTAGCACAGATCAAAGGGAAAAAAATTGAATATCAGAAATTAGATACCGTAATCCGTGAAAACGTACCATCCGGATTTTCCATTCGAATGAAGCCGCATCGATTTGCAGAATACTTTGATTTTTCTGCTTTGCACTGTGCTTCCCACATCCAGATGGACAAAACAATGCGAAGTCTCGGAACACTCGGGGGGGGCAATCACTTCATCGAAGCGGATAAAGACGATGACGGTAACCTCTACATTGTCATTCATTCCGGAAGCCGCCGTCTTGGAAAAGAAGTAACAGAATATTACTTAAATCAAGGACAAAAAGTTTTAAAAGAACAGGGATTACAAATACCTTATGAACTTACCTGGCTTGAAGGTGACATGATGCAGCATTACCTTCATGATCTGCAGATTGTACAGAAATTTGCCTCCCTGAATCGTGAAATCATGCTGGATGAACTTATCAAAGGTATGAAATGGAAAGTCTTGGATTCTTATGAGTGTATTCACAACTATGTGGACAATCGCCCTGAAATCACAGAGTTATTTCATGCCCCTATGCTCCGCAAAGGTGCTATTTCTGCCCTTTCCGGTGAAAAAGTGATCATTCCGATCAACATGCGGGATGGTATTCTTCTTGGCACCGGAAAAGGAAATCCAAACTGGAACTGCTCCGCCCCACACGGTTCCGGTCGAATCATGAAACGGGAAGATGTCAAATCATCCTTTACCGTTTCCAGCTTTAAATCAGTAATGAAAGGAATTTACAGCAGCTGTATCAACAAAGACACTTTGGACGAAGCACCATTTGCCTACCGTTCCATGGTTGATATGCTGGATGTCATTCAAGATACGGTAGATATAACAAATGTACTTCGTCCGGTGTATAACTTCAAAGCTGGTGGAAAATAATCATCATTTTCCTGCCAGCTTTGGCAAGTTTTCCCCTGCCTCTGTCGCATTCACACCCAATCCCTAAAAATACTTCTCAAAACTAATGTGTAAGGAAACTTGCCGCTCCTGCGATAGAGACAGCACCAAGTACCATAGTTGCAAGCATTTTCAATCCATCTTTACCAATATTCATTCCATATATTCCACAGATGGTAGCCATCAGAGTAACCTGTTCGCCAATAAGCAATAAGGCATCCGCAAAAGGAATGGGAATTGCAACTGTTGCAACGGTAGCAGCAACTGCAATCGCATTGTCTGCCTTTTCATTCATCTTTACAAACTCAAGTCTTTTCAATTCATCATTTTGCTTCTTCCACAGCTTTATCCGCCAACTCTTCATTTTTATTAGAAAGAGAAATTAACGAAATACCTGTTGAAGCAGCTGTAATTCCTCAGCCAATGCCAGAAATGCCTGTCCGGCAGCCATACCAGCACCTTCAGCTGCAAATCCAGCGAACATCCTTCCAATCCATACCAGAGCAGCTTTCTGAGCAACACATCCTGATAATGTACTAATAGCCGTACCGGTTGATGCTGTACCAAAAGTTGTAGCGATACTCATTAAAGTTGTTGGTGCCATAGATGCAACACCCAATCCAGTTGCCGCTCCTCCTGCAATATTTACACCTGCCTGAACGGAAGCATTATATGCTTTTTTGCATATTTTTCCGTATCATTAAATTTAATTAACTCTTTGCCTATTTTTCCAAGGGTTGTGTCAAATTTTTTCGGTGTGTTTGCAATACTGTTAATAACATTTTGAATCAATTTTATAATCGTTATGGCCTATCCTCGAAGATCATACAAATTTTCACATGTACTCTTCATTCCGTCATATGAACTATTGTATCTTTGTAATGTCTTCTCATGTATTCTTAATGTTTCTTTTTTCAATTCTACATTAAACATTCCTTTTTCTCCTTTGCCACTTCACAATTTTACAAAACTTTTGCCATTGCTTGCATCTACCTAGCATATCTGAAGAAGAATTTTTATTTATAACATTTCTTGATACATCTGATCAATTTCGTTCAATTCAGCTCGTAATTTTGTCGAAATTTCATTTTCCACAAATTCTTTCTTTATTCTTGCAAAAAATGCAATATCTGTAAACAAATGTGTGACGGTATTTAACAGTCCACCTATGTCCAGATTTTTAGGATTTTTAGTAATGCTAGAACAAATAATTGAACTTGTAGACGCCAGTGAATTCGAAATCAAGAGAATTTTTCTTGTTTTTACTTCGTACAAATCCTGATTTTCATCTGGCTTTCTAAATAATCCATGTGTAAGCGTAATAATAATATCTATTATTTTCGACACAGCAAAAGATGCACCTACAATTTTCAGATCCCTAGAAAAACATAATGCGTCATAGTGTTCACTATATAATTTACTAGCAAAATTTTCATTTATACTGGACAAAAAAGGTACAGGCAACCCCATTTTTGTATACTTATCTGATTCTAAATGTAACGCTTGCATATACAATGCTGCAGGAAGGTCTAAATAATCGGCACATACATAATCATAACATTCTTTAAACATAACCCCTATCGGTACAATTTCTGGTGTAATAACCAATGCCTTTTTCCTTGTAGCCGTATTAAATCTAGTTACTTTATTTGTTTGAAATGTATTAAAAGTAATACAATCTGTCATAATATTTGCAGTTCCAAAAATCCATCCTAACATAGGATCATGACCTAATGTATACATTCGATGGTTTCTCCCACCCATATTGATTCCCAATTCTCTGGAACCTTGTGTGGCATCATATGCAACAGGTTGCGTTACTATATATCTCCAATGTTTTATTTCAGATTTGTCTTTATGTTTATTTAAAAAACGCTCTTTTGCATTCTTATAATCCTGTTCTATTGACTTATCATCAGACACTTTTCTGTTAGTCGCATCAAAGCCTTTCCCATAGTCAAATTTTTGTGCTACATATGGGAAAAGCAAAGACTTTGCCACTTGCAATCCTGTTGCAATTGCCAAAAAACTTAAATCCGTTTTGTTAACAATGCCTGTCTTTTTTGAAAACTTCTCATTAATCTCATCAAGTTCCCTAAATGCATTCTTTATCTCTTCTTCTGTCATAATATCTTCAAGGATTATTTGATCTGGAGAATATGCACTAGCCTCATCATATATCTTGTCCCATGACTCCAAAATTGGTTTATTTTCTAGCTTACGATTTTCAGAAATCTCTTGCTTATTTTTCAATACATCTGTACTTTTTTCCATAGATTCAATCAGTTCTAAAGATTTTCTTATCGCATCATCAGCGTTGTCTCTAACATTTTTCATTTTCTGATCATGCAATAATTCCGTTGATTGCTCCTGATTCATTTTAAGAACCTTATTAATTTTCTTTTCTTCTGATGTATATATAAATTTTTTCATATATCCCTCTTTTAAGATTCCATATCTAAATCATATTTTAAATCATTAATAATTTGAGTTAACATTTTATTTGTTGCTTCCAAAAGCTCTACCCGCTCTTTATCCGCATCCTGTTCTTCACGAAGTGCCTTAATGATAGCAGTTTGTTTTTCCAAAGCATTTTTATAAGTTAAACTTTTTGCCTTATTCAAATCTTTCATCATAAGAACTGCGGGAGTAATCAGACCAATACCTGTTGATGCTAACATAGGTGTTGCCCCAATTGCTACAAATGGTCCAATAACTGGCAATAAAGATAGAGCCACTAGTACACCACCTGTCGCCACCATCGAAAACGCAGTTTTTGCTGAAGGATCTGTTAATTTTATTGTCTTGTCTTTTATAATAATATCTGCATTCTTTAAAAATGCCTGTATCTTCTTCAAAGAATCTGCGTCCTTAATTTTCATCGTTTCATTGTTTTTCATGTTTCCCTTTTCTCCTTTCAGAAATTAAATCATTATAAACTGCTAGTTTTATATTACTTTCACCACATCTCCCTGACTCCTCAGCCACATCTCAATCCCGGAGCCGAATACTTCTGCCAACACTGTATACTCGCCTTCTTTCTCCTCTAAGATCTGTGCCGTCGGCAACCGGTCTAACACAGCATCAATATCCGCACCGGAATACCGAAACTTCACTTTTTGAAGTCTGCCTCCATACATAAATTGGATCCGCTTCCGGAATTCGCCTTCTTCAAAGCGATCACTGTATGGCACTGCGAAATGCTCGTTTAATACTTTTATACTTTTTAACCGATCCACCCGATAGATGGTCGGAAAGGTATCATTTGGATTTTGAAATGCCTTTTCTTTGTCAATTCCATCAATATATGCAACCAGATAGAAGTAAAATTCTGAAAAGATTACACCAACCGGTTTTACTTTCCGATTGACTACTTCATGGTTTTTCAGTTTCTGATATTCGATTTCCAGATACTGCTGCGCTTTTACTGCCTGTTCCAGTTTCCAGATGCTGTCCAACAGCGGTTTCCCATGCCTCAGTTCCACATAATGAAATTCCTCATTCTTAATCAGTTCCCTCAAAAGCTTCATATCCGCTTCATTGCTGCACAGATGAATCAGTTTGTGAATAATCGGATACAGTTCCTGTTTTGTGAGTGCCCGGCTCTCCAACAGTATTTTGGCAACGGCCAGAAGTTCTTTTTCCTCCAGCTGTGTCTTTTTCTTCGTCTGAAGTACATACCCCCCCAGAGCCTTTTCAAATATAATTTCCTGAATTTCTCCGGATGTGGAGGCATGCTCCTCCAGAAAGCACTGAATATCTACGATATCACGCTGAATGGTTCGTTCCGCTACCCCGTAACGGATACTCTCTTCCTGCTTATAAATCACTTTTCCTTGTTTCAATCTCGTATATATCGACAGAATACGTCCTGCTTTATCTTCTGAATCTCTTCCCATTTTTTACTCCTTTTCCTGTTTTTCTTGATTATATAATTACAGACGGACATATACTGTCATCGACACAATATTTTTTTAATTTTTCAAAGACATCATATGTCATTTAATTCCATATTTTGTCCTGTAATAAGACAATTTTTTGTGCTTTTTAGTATACCATTTATTATGTCCTATTTCAAGACAGGAGGTCTTTGTATGGCACGGATTATTGATACTGATAACAAAAATCTGATTGGAAATAAAGTGAAACTTTTACGAAAAAAGAAGCATATGAGCCAGCAGCAGCTCTCTGACAAACTGGAAACACTGGCCATCTATATCTGTCGCGGTTCCATTTCCAGAATTGAAGACGGCAGTCGGACAGTTACGGATATTGAATTGTACGGTCTGTCTCAGGTGCTTGCAACACCCATAGAAGATTTTTTCAAATAGCCTCAGCATAAAAACTATTTCAAAACAAAAAAGACGGAGCATATCATCTTTCATATGCTCCGTCTTTTTACATACTGTTTTTTATTCTATTCTACTTTCCCTTTTGTGATAACGTCCAGTTTTTCTCTGACTTTACTTTCCGGTATTTCCTTTTCTTCTTCCCTTGGTGTTTTCAGGAATTTTTTAATTGCAAATATAATTGCCATACCAATGATCGTCAACAGATTTTCCACCGCACTGGTATCCAGCACCACCATATGACGGACGATTACGAACATTACGACTTCCAGGATCGTGTCCACATCCGGTTTACAAAGCATCTTGAAAAACTCAATGCCGATGAGAACATTTAATACATACCCCAGGAAATCCAGAAATGCATGTGCCGATTCCCGGTTCTGTACAAATGCCAAAAACGGTTTCCATAACGACAAAATTGCTACAACCACAGCAATTATAATAATGACATTGACCACAAGCTCCAGCAATTCACTGGCATGGTCAATCATTTTTCGAATCTTTGCCCCCATATATCATTCCTTTCCTTTCTCTGAATTATCTTATGCCTGATCTTTGTGCTGATTGAACACCACGTCACCAGACTCTTCAAAAATCTCAATCAGATTTCCTGTGTTATCCCGGATAAAAACACCATACGTATCATCTACTTCCGCAACCATCGCGATTTCGACACCCATTGCCTCCAGCTCAGCTTTCGCTTTTTTTCCATCCGGTACGCCAAAGGACATATGCTTGTTTCCATGTGTCAGCAGATCCCGATTCGGTACTCTGCGATCTTCCGGCAAGGCATTCGCTCCTGGTGCTTCAAATACTTCCAACAAAAAATCTACTCCTTGCAGATGTGCCACTTTGATGCCTGCTCCTGGAATTTCCGAACGGTTAACCACGGTAAATCCAAACACATCGTGATACCATTTAATCGTTTCTTCAATATCCGCAACACTGATTGCACAGTGATTGATCCCATTGATTTTTACTGCCATTTTTCTCTATTACCTCCATCTGACAATCTTTCTTTCAATAATCGTGACGTCCCAAAAGTGCTTCATCCGCCCTTGTACGACAAATGCTTCGTCCTTTTGACGATGTAATCAGTATATAGAAAAAATATGCCTCCTGCAAGATGATTTTTTACAAACAAAAAATCCCGGTAAAAACCGGGACTTTCTGATTACAAGCTTCGAAAGGGACTCGAACCCTCGACCTACGCATTACGAGTGCGTCGCTCTACCAACTGAGCCATCGAAGCACGCATGAGATATTATATTAGATTTTTCCCTTTGTTGCAAGACCTTTTTTTCATTTTTTTCACAAATCTGTACAAAATTTCAGTTGTGAAACAAATTTTATTACAGTTCCATGCCAAATACTTGTAAAGCGGACATTCACAATCCGCTTTCGCTACTTGCTCATGAACGCAGCCGCTTTGCGACCTGTGTTCAAATGGTATTCATATTTAGAATATTTTTCAGATTACACTTGCTATTCTTCCTAAACTGTGATATGTTATCCAAGTAAAAACTACTATATTCGTCTTATCTTTATACAAATCAATCATGAACTATTCTACATTTCAAACGGTGATCATGGAACGCTTAGAGCGTGATATCCCGGATCCCAAACATATTTCCATTCAACAGGTTACAAAAAATAATGGCATTGTTCTGGACGGACTTTCTATCATGGAAAATGACTGTAATATATCACCAACACTGTATCTGAACTACTATTACGATTCCTATAAACACGGCGTAGCCTTTCAAGATGTGTACCAATCATTATTAAGGGATTATCAGAATCACAGGCCATCCGGAAATATTGATCCCTCTTTTTTCACAGACTTTTCCAACATCAGAGACAAAATCGCCCTGAAGTTGATTCACTACGAACGTAACAAAATACTACTCAAAGATGTTCCGCATATTCGTTTCCTGGATCTTGCCATCGTCTTCTACTGCCTGATCAGCATGGATATTACACAAGGGTCAGCTACGATACTGATTCATCATTCTCATTTAAAAAACTGGAATATGCAGACCGACGATCTCTTCGAGATTGCGAAAAAAAATACGCAGCAGATTCTTCCGGAAAAACTCTATGACATGAATGATGTTTTGCATGAACTCACCGATAAAAGCCAGCATGTATCTGATGACTGCTGCTGTGAGGTACCATACCCGATGTTCGTTCTCACCAATGAAAGTAATCTTTTCGGTGCAGCCTGTATCATCTACCCAAATCTTCTGCAGCATTATGCCGCGGAAGCACAGACGGATTTCTATATTCTTCCAAGCAGTATCCATGAAGTAATCCTTGTACCAACACTGGAGAATAGTGATTATCAGGAGCTTTCTGAAATGGTTCAGGAGGTCAATGACACACAGCTTCAGGATGATGAAATTTTATCTACGCACGCCTATTATTATTCACGCAAAGAAAATGAAATCACGATGTAACAATGTATATGAATTCACGTTGATCGCACGTGAGACTTGGTGCGTGATTCCGGTCAGCATAAGCTGACCTATTCTCCTCAGAATCACTGCACGTTACACTTCCCTTGATGATTCATACTGCAGCCATCAGGGGAAGCATTATTTCTTTTTATTATTTGTCTTTGTTTTTGCAGCTGGCTTTGCCTTTGGCTTGACCGTTTCTTTCTTCTTTGCCTCTGCTTCTTTTGCCGCAGCTTCCATTCTTTGAAGTTCCGCTTCTCTTTCGGCAGCTTCCGCTTCCAGCATCAATTTGACCCTCAATTCTGCTTCCAGACGTTTCTGTTCCCGCTCTTCCAGTTCTTTTTGCCATTCCAGCTCCTGTGCACGATCTTTTTCACTGCGTGCATAGAGTCCTTCGTAGATCTCTGCATATTTGCTGGCAGATGCCGCCCAGGAATAATCCATCGCCATGCCTCGGTGAATGATACCTTCCCATTCTTCCGGATAGCCAAAATAAATCTTGCAAGCGTAACGAATCATATAAAGCATCTCATGTGCATTATAATTATGAAAACTGAATCCTGTTCCGGTATGTTCAAACTCATTATATGCTTCTACCGTATCCTTCAGGCCACCGGTTTCACGAACCATCGGTACAGTTCCGTAACGCATACTCATCAGCTGACTCAGTCCGCATGGTTCAAACAAGGACGGCATCAGAAATGCATCACAGCCTGCATAGATACGGTGTGCAAACTCCTCAGAATAACAGATATTCGCAGACACACGCCCCGGATATTTCTGTGCAAAATACCGGAACATATCTTCATAACGCTGTTCTCCTGTCCCAAGAACTACGATCTGAATCCGCTCATCGCCAAGGATTTCATCCATCATATAATCTACAAGATCAAATCCTTTCTGATCGGTCAGACGGGATACCATTCCAAGCAGGAACTTATCCGTATCTTCTTCCAGGCCAGTCTCCTTCTGTAATGCCTGCTTATTTGCTTTTTTATAAGAGGAAACATCACCCGTCAGTTTTTTTGCAATGGCCGGATCTTTCTTCGGATCAAACACATTATAATCCAGACCATTGATAATTCCGGACAGTGCAAACGATTTTGCACGCATCAGACCATCCAGCCCTTCGCCACCTTCGGTGGACTGAATCTCTTTCGCGTATGTCTCACTGACGGTCGTGATATGGTCCGCATATACGATACCGCCTTTCAGAAGATTCGCATTTCCATAGCTTTCCAGCTTGTCTATCGTAAAATAGGAACTGTCCAATCCGGTCACATCTCGAATTGCATCCACATACCAGCGTCCCTGGAATTTCATATTATGAATAGTGTATACCGTACGCATATAGCGATAGAACTCATTCTGCCGGAACTGAGCTTCCAGAAATACCGGAATCAGACCTGTCTGCCAATCATGACAATGAATAATATCCGGCTGGAATCCGATTTCCGGCAAAATAGTCAGGACAGCTTTTGAAAAATAAGCAAATTTCTCCGCATCCTGATAAATCTGTCCATAAGGTGCCGGTCCCGCAAAATAATACTCATTGTCAATGAAATAAAATGTGACACCATCTTCTTTCCGTTCATAAACACCTGCATACTGGGTACGCCAGTTTAACTGCACCTGACATTCAGTCACAAGTTTCATCTCTTCTGTGTATTTACGGTCCATGCACATGTACTTCGGAACCACAACACGTACATCATATTCATTCTTTGGAAAATATTTCGGCAAAGAACCAACGACATCGGCCAGTCCGCCTGTTTTAATAAACGGTACTGCTTCCGATGATGCAAATAATATTTTTTTCATCCTGTTCCCCCAATCCTTATTGTAGGTAGTATATTTGTAAAATATTATAGCACATTTGCCGAGCCTCACCAACTGCTTTTCTCAGTTTCTTTTCCTGCTTTTTATCTTTTTTAACGTTAACTATTTTCCAGACGGATTTTGTCTGCTATCAGTGCGATAAACTCTGAATTAGTAGGTTTACCCTTGCCATTATTGATGGTATAACCGAATAAAGCATCAATGGTATCCATTTTTCCACGGTTCCATGACACTTCAATCGCATGTCTGATGGCACGCTCCACACGGCTTGCCGTTGTCTGATACTTTTTGGCAATCGTAGGGTACAGAATTTTTGTAATTGAATTTAACATTTCTATATCATTTACAGACATAATAATCGCATCCCTCAAATATTGATATCCTTTGATATGTGCCGGTACACCGATTTCGTGGATGATATCCGTGACACGACTTTCCAGACTTTTCTGCAGTTGCTCCGGATTTTCTCCCGGATTAATCCGACGCATATGAAAAGACTTTCTATTTTCATGATGTCGGACCATTTTTATCCGATTTACGATCATATCTCTGTCAAAAGGCTTCATTATGTAATAGTCCGCGCCAAGTTTGAAGGCATCCTCCGTCACACGCTCCTGACCGATTGCACTGATCATGATAAATGTCGGAAATTTCTTTAACGTTTTATCTTTTTTAACTTTGTCGATCACACCTAAGCCATCTAATTTCGGCATCACAATATCTAATAGAACGACATCCGGCTCCTTTGTTTTTATCATTTTGTACGCTTCCTCACCATTACATGCGGTTCCTACCACCTGTAATTCTTCATCTCGTGCCACAATATCTGACAACAGATGTACCATTAATTCATTATCATCTGCAATTCCGACATTCAGCTTACTCATATTTACCTCCTAGTGATTTATATTTTGCGAACAAATGTATTATAAACACAGGAAATCTTATTTTTTGTCGACTATTGTCTATAAATTTCATTTCGTGTTTATATATAATATGCTATCACAGTAAGACGCAGATTGCAATTTTTTCGTTGTATAAATAAAATATACTGTTGACAAGTAGACGTTCATATGTTTTAATATTCATATGAATAATTAATCATATATTCATCAATATAGACAGGAGGATTTCCCTATGCATAAATTGGAAGACGAACATAAATTGGAACATCAGCACGAAAAAGAGGCCTGCACCTGCGATTGCTGTGCTCATGACCATGACGATGACTGCTGTGAACATGAGCATGAGCATGAACATCACCACCATCATGACGACCACTGCGACTGTGGTTGCTGTGATGACGATGACGACGATTGCTGCGATGATGACGACTGTGACTGCGGATGTCACGAACACGATCATAAACACCATCATCATGAACATGAGAATGAATGTGGCTGCGGACACGAGCATCACCATCATGAGCATGAACATCATGTAGAACGTGTCCACAGTGGGAACAGTAAAGTTTATATTTTGCAGAACCTTGGCTGTGCTCATTGTGCAGCAAAAATGGAAGATAAGATCAATGAACTTCCCGGTGTTACTGCTGCCACTATTACTTATACTACAAAACAACTGCGCCTCTCCGCCGCTGATCCGGACAAATACCTCCCGGAAGTTCAGAAAATCTGTGCTTCCATCGAGTCAGAAGTAAAAGTTGTTCCAAGAGATACGCTGGAAAAAGAGAAAAAGCAGAAACAGACGGAAGGTCATTCTCACGAAGAAGAAGGCGACGATAAGAAAGAACTGGCCTGCATCATCAGTGGTGCCGTACTTTTTGCCATCGGTATCATTTTAAACCACACCATTGATAATGCACTTGCTTCTTTTATTATTTTTGCGATTGCTTATATCATTCTGGGTGGAGAAATCCTGGTAAAAGCATTCAAAAACATCTCCCACGGACAGGTATTTGATGAAAATTTCCTAATGAGTGTGGCTACTCTTGCCGCGTTTGCAATCCGTGATTTTCCAGAAGCTGTCGGTGTTATGCTTTTCTACCGCATCGGTGAATTTTTCGAGGATAAAGCAGTGGAACGCAGCCGTGGTCAGATTATGGATGCCGTTGATATGCGTCCGGAAGTTGTAAATCTCGTATCTGATCAGAATATTACTGTCATTCCGGCAGAAGATGCAAACGTAGATGATATCCTGTTGATCCGCCCAGGTGACAGAGTTCCACTGGACGGTGTGATCATTGAAGGTGAAAGCCGGCTGGATACTTCTCCGATCACCGGTGAACCGGTTCCGGTAAGTGTATCTGTGGGTGATTCCATCACATCCGGCTGTGTCAACACCTCCGGCCAGTTAAAAATGCGTGTGGAAAAGCCGTTATCCGAATCTATGGTTTCCCGTATTCTGGAATCCATGGAAAACGCTGCCGCAAGTAAACCGAAGATTGATCGTTTTATCACAAGATTTGCAAAGGTATATACCCCTTGCGTCGTAATCGCAGCCGTCATCATTGCTATTCTTCCATCTGTTGTGAGCGGAAACTGGAATTACTGGATCTACACAGCCATTTCCTTTTTGGTAATGAGCTGCCCTTGTGCCCTTGTATTAAGCGTGCCGCTGGCATTCTTCTCAGGTATTGGTGCCGGTTCCAAAAAAGGTATCCTGTTCAAAGGCGGACTGTCCATGGAATCTTTAAGCAAACTTGGTGCCGTTGTCATGGATAAAACCGGAACAATCACAGAAGGTAACTTTAAACTTCAGAAAACTGTATCTTCCGGTTCCCTTTCAGAAGACGAACTGCTTGCACTCTGTGCCGGATGTGAACAGCATTCCACACACCCGATTGCTGTCAGCATCGTCGCAGCGGCAAGAGAAAAGGGACTGCACTTTGCAGAGCCGGAAAAACTCTCCGAAATCGCCGGACACGGTATTATCGCAGAAACTTCTTATGGTTCCGTTTTATGCGGAAACCATAAATTGATGGATAAGTATCACATTATCATGCCGGAACTGACAGCTGATTCTTATGGTTCCGAGGTATTCCTTGCAGTAAATGGTATGTTTGCCGGATATATGGTTATCTCTGATACGATCAAATCCGATGCTGTATCTGCTATCCGGAAATTGAAAGCACTTGGCCTGCATTCCGTTATGCTCACCGGGGATTCTCAGTCCGGAGCTGACGCAGTCGCTGCTGCTACCGGCATTGACGAAGTACATGCGAAACTGCTCCCGGAAGGCAAATTAAATGAGCTTGGAAAAATACGCAATAAATATGGTGCTGTCATGTTTGTCGGTGATGGTATCAATGACGCTCCTGTACTGGCCGGTGCAGATGTCGGTGCTGCCATGGGAACCGGTGCAGATGCTGCCATTGAAGCGGCTGATGTCGTATTTATGACATCTTCCACAGAGGCCATTCCGCAGTCTATCAACATTTCAAAAGCAACGAACCGTATTGCAATTCAGAACGTTGTATTTGCACTTGTCATCAAAATTGCTGTTATGATCCTCGGACTGACCGGACATGCAAATATGTGGATGGCTGTATTCGCAGATACTGGTGTAGCCATGATCTGTGTATTAAATTCCATCCGTGCGCTCTATATTAAATAAAAAATAGTCGGTGGTATTCTCCTGCTGCTGAAATCTGATTACATCTTGAAGCAATGCATACATTACATTATCCTGTATCAGATCACTTTCAGCAGTACAGAGAAACCCCCGATAATTATTTGACTTGCTTTTCATTTTACGTTACAATAGAAGTACTATGCAGGGAACCGTTGTGCCACACGATCGGACATTTGGAACAATATTTTTCCTGCAAAGTGCAGCTAGAATTTCGATTTGGAGGATATGATACAATGGGGATAGCAAATATGGATGATTCCAATTATGATGACACTTTATATCAGCTTGCTGATTTATTTAAAGTATTTGGAGATCCGACCAGAATACGAATTTTATCAGTTCTTTCCAAACAGGAATTGTGTGTGCAGGACATTGCAGATGCGCTGTCCATGACACAGAGTGCTATCTCGCATCAGCTTCGGATTCTGAAACAGTCCGCACTGGTTAAATTCCGCCGGGAAGGGAAAACCATCTACTACTCCCTGGCAGACGATCATGTGGCAACCATCATGGCTCAGGGTCTGGAACATGTGTGTGAATGATTATGTATGATGAAAGGGTTATATGAATATGAAAGAAAAAGCATTGCAAAGACGCAACTCATTTTTGCTTGTTCTGGCGGCTTTTATCTGGGGAATTGCATTTGTCGCACAGAGCGAAGGCGGCAAATTCGGACCATATACATTTAACGGCATCCGTTTTTTACTGGGTGCCGCTGTCTTATGTCCGGTACTTCTGATTATGAGCAAAAAGAATCCAGACCACAAAGCGCCATCTCCTAAGAGCAGAAAAGCTTTGATCACCGGCGGCATCGCCTGCGGTATTGTTCTCGGATTTGCAAGTACCCTGCAGCAGCTGGCGCTCTTTTACGGAGCAACTGCTGGAAAAGCAGGATTTTTAACTACCTGTTACATTTTAATTGTACCAATCATTGGTCTGTTTTTGGGAAAAAAATGCGGATGGAACATTTGGATTGGCATTGGGCTGGCACTGATCGGTCTTTATCTGCTTTGTATGAAAGGCTCTTTCTCTCTGCAGTTGCCGGATCTGCTTCTCCTGCTGTGTGCCCTTGGATTTTCCTTTCATATCTTGTGTGTGGATCATTTTTCCCCACTTGTGGATGGCATCAAGCTTTCCTGTGTCCAGTTTCTGGTAGCAGGTATTGTCTCTCTGATTCCTGCATTCTTCATTGATATGCAGCACTCATTTGCTAATATTCCATCCACACTTGCCGCCTTTGGTGCACCTGCTGCCCTGATTTCCCTGCTCTATGCCGGAATTCTTTCCTCCGGTGCAGGCTATACACTTCAGGTAGTGGGCCAAAAAGGTATCAATCCGACAATTGCATCTCTGCTGATGAGCCTGGAATCTGTATTTTCCGTGCTGGGAGGCTGGATCATTCTGCATGAGCGCATGAATGGACGGGAGTTGTTCGGTTGTGCCTTAATCTTTGCAGCAGTTATCCTCGCACAAATACCACTGGAAGCTTTCCGCCGGAAATCTTCTACACAATAATTTTACAATTTTGTACTAATAATACTCCCAGGTCCTTTATGCTAAAAGGAACTGGGAGTATATCATTAAGGAGACATGATTCTATGGAAAAAGATACCCGTACTGAATTTGAAAAAATGGAAGCCGGTGAAATGTTCTGGAACAGTGACGCAAAAATCGGCGAACTAAAAAAGCACGCCCGCAGACTTGCCGACCGATTTAATGCAACTACCGAAGATGAAGATCAGCTTCGTCTCTCGCTTTTAAAAGAATTATTCGGCGACTGCGACGATGATATTTTTATCAAACCACCATTTCACTGCGATTATGGTTTTCATATCCATGTCGGCAAAAATTTCTTCGCCAATTTCCAGTGTGTCATGCTGGATGCAGCACCGATCACCATCGGTGATAACTGTCTGATGGGACCACAGACCTGTCTCTACACCGTCAGTCATCCAATGGATTCCAAAACCAGGATAGCAAATTATGTAAGCGGCCAGCCCATCACCATCGGTGACAATGTCTGGTTCGGCGGTAACTGCATCGTCCTTCCGGGTGTGAACATCGGAAATAACGTCGTAGTCGGTGCAGGTTCCGTCGTAACAAAAGACATTCCGGATAACGCCGTAGTCGTCGGTAATCCCGCCAGAATCATCCGCTATACGACATAAAAAATAGAACAAATAAAAAAAGAACTCCAACATAAGACGGTAGGGAAATTTTCCGTGTCGGTGTTGGAGTTCTTTTTCATTTGTTCTTTTCATATCAAGGCTTCACAATCAAATCTGCTTGTGTCATTTTTTCTGCAATGACATACATATTTGTCACGTCTCCTACTTTCAGTTTATCTGTCAACCCATAATGATTCAGGCATGTTCCACACGTCAGAATTTCTACTCCCTGCGCTTCCAGGGAACGCAGATCTTCCAGAGACGGAGATTCTTCGCAGGAAATTTTTGCACCTCCATTATACAGGAGAATCGTAGCCGGTAATTCTTCCTGCTGGCTCAGGGCATAGATAAATCCTTTCATCAGTATTTCTCCCAGTTCTTCATTCCCGGCACCCATCGTAGCAGAAGCCAATACTACAACCGTATTTTTCTTTCTTGCATCCGGATAACATACGATCTGCTCTTCTTCTGCGGAATCTCCTGTTGTGGTAATAGCGTCAGCATTTCCATCGGAAATAGTCATAGTGACTTCATATTTTCCTTCTCCCAGTTTCTGAGATTTCACACCATAACCTTTCTGATTTGCCATTTTCGTCAGGTTCTGCACAGCAATTTCATTATCAACCAATGTCTGTACCTCACCGCTACCCTTTAACTCTTTGATCGCATTTTTGGTTTTTACAACCGGAATTGGGCAGGTATCGCCCATTGCATCTACTTTGATCATTCTGTTTCCCTCCTGTATAAAAACATTTCTTTTTTATATTGATTTGGATGTCATGCAATGCATGACATATTCTTCTGTGCATCTCTGCAAGTCTATACCCAGGCAATAACTCTTACATCTCAACGGTAATCTCTGCAGTTTCTTTTTCTGTTACTTCCCCGACAATAGCCGCAGGAAGTCCAGCATCACATAATTCCTGCAACAATGCCTTCGCATGTCCGGCACTTACCGCAACCAGGAGTCCACCGGAAGTCTGTGGATCATAAAGCACCTCTTCCATGGCAAACGGCACATTCACAAACTTCACAAAATCCTGTACATGATTCCGATTTCTCTGTCCGGCTGCTGTCAACAGAAACTCATCCGCAGCCTCCAGTGCCTCCGGGAACACCGGTACCGAAGAGCCATCGATTCTGCAGCTTAATGTACCATCCATCATCTCATGCAAATGTCCAAGGAAACTAAATCCCGTCACATCTGTACATGCATGTATCTCATACTTCCTGCAGATTTCTGCCGCATATTTATTTAAGGTAGTCATAGATGCGATTGCCTCCCGCATTGCCTCCTCCGAAGCTTCCTGCACACGGTTTGCCGTACATATAATTCCTACGCCGAGTTTTTTGGTCAGGATCAGCTTGTCCCCTGGTCTGCCACCATTATTCGGATAGATTTTTTTGGGATGCACTACACCGGTTACAGACAGTCCATATTTGACATCCGTATCGTTAATAGAGTGACCGCCGGCCAATGTGCCTCCTGCCTCAATTACTTTATCAGATCCGCCGCGCATGATTTCACCCAGAATATTCAAATCCATCTGTTCCGGAAAGCAGACAATATTCAAGGCTGTCTTTACTTCACCACCCATGGCATAGATATCACTCAGGGCATTGGTTGCCGCAATTTTACCAAATGTATATGGATCCTCCACCATCGGTGGAAAAAAATCCAATGTCTGTACGATAGCAATATCATCACTGACCTGATACACTGCTGCGTCATCCTTGCTGTCATAACCGATCAGCAGGTTGGGATCCTGTTTTCCTTTCGGCAGACGTTCCAACACACGACTTAAAATGCCGGCACCTAGCTTTGCTGTGCATCCACCGCCTTTGCAAAATGTAATTATTTCTCCCATTCTTCCGTCCCTCACATCTTTTTTTCATTGTTATATATCATTATAGCAAATATCACTCAGTTTGAGAAAAAGATTTTTCCTATGAAAGTATTTTCTCTATTGAAAAAAATAATAAATGCGATACAATAGTGTTTGAACTTTTCAAATCAATCATTTTTTAAGGAGAAAACATATGCAATTGGACATGACAAAAGGGCGACCGCTTCCGGTCATCCTTCAATTTACACTTCCGCTTATCATCGGAAATATATTTCAGCAGTTATATAATATGGTGGACACCATCATTGTCGGACGTTATGTGGGGGCAGACGCTCTGGCAGCAGTCGGTTCCACCGGAACAATCATGTTTTTACTCACCGGTTTTTCCCAGGGTATTACTGCCGGATTTGCCATTCTGATTTCTCAGCGATATGGTGCCCACGATGCAGATGGCGTGAAACAGGCAGTTGCTAACGGTACCCTGCTGTCTGTTTTGTTTACGCTATTCCTGACATGTTCCTGTTTGTTTCTGATGAAACCGCTCCTAACGATCATGAACACACCGGATAATATTTTTGCCGACGCTTATAGCTACATAATGATCATTACCGCAGGAATTGTTGCTAACATTTTTTACAACCTGTTGTCAGCCTTTCTACGGGCAGTTGGAAATAGTAAAGTTCCTTTGTTTTTCCTTGTCTTTTCCGCCTGCCTGAATGTGCTTCTGGATCTGTTTTTTATCATTCAGCTGCACATGGGTGTGGCAGGTGCCGCTTGGGCTACCAATCTGGCTCAGGCCATTTCCGCTGTTTTATGTGCCATTTATATCTGGTGTAAGATTCCGGAGCTGAAGCCATACAGAAGTGACTGGAAAATCTCACGCACAGATACGAAAAATCAGTTGGCAGCCGGTATTCCCATGGCATTACAGTTTGCAATCACCTCTTCCGGTACTATGATTATGCAGTCTGCCATCAATCTGTTCGGTTCTACGGCAGTGGCTGCATTTACTGCTACCGGAAAACTACAGAGTCTTCTTATGCAAGGTATGATCGCTATGGGACAGACTATGGCAACATACAGCGGACAAAATTTCGGTTCCGGTGATATCAAAAGGATCAAAGCAGGTGTAAAAACAGCACTTGGCATCGCACTGGTCTATGCTCTTGTGGTGACCGCACTGATGTGTTCTCTGTTAAAACCGGCATTGCACCTGTTTTTCTCCGGAGATGTAGATATGTCAGCCATGCTCCCCTGGGCACAGACTTATGCATACATGTGCTCCATGTTCTTCATCCCGCTGAGCACGATTTTCATTTTCCGAAACACTATGCAGGGATGCGGTTACGGCTTTCTTCCGATGATGGGCGGCGTAGCGGAGCTTCTTGCAAGACTGGTCGTTTCCATCTTTGCCATGAAAATCCTGAATTTCCGTCTGGCTTGCTTTGGCGATCCGGCAGCCTGGATTGCAGCTGCTGTATTTACCGGTATTTCCTACCTCTATGTTATGCGAAAAATCGAACAATCTCATCCTGCTTAAATAATATCATCCCGCATCCACTCCCATATAATTCAAGAATGCCAATGGCATTCTTGAATTTCCTAATGTCCATCTCATTGTTCTATCATAGTTTCAATAAAAATTCCGTATCCTTTGCAGGGATCATTTACCAAAACATGGGTTACCGCTCCAATGACTTTTCCATTTTGCAGAATCGGAGCTCCGCTCAGCCCCTGGATAATCCCACCGGTTTTCCGAATCAGATTCGCATCTGTCACTTGAAAACGAATGCCCTTATTTGACTCTCTGGGATTCAGATCCACATCCATGATCTCGATATCAAATAACTCCGGCTGATCATCAATCGTAGCCAGAATCTGTGCCGGTCCGTTCTCAATCTCCTGCTTGAAACCAATCTCCATCGAAGTGGCATCTGCCAGAGAATCCGGCAGATTTTCAATCTGACCAAAAATACCATTTTTTGTGTTTTTCGTAATCTGTCCAAGACGATTTGCCTGATTATAATGAATCTGTCCCACCAACTCTCCGGGTTTTCCCTGTTCTCCCCGAATGACACTAAGGATCTTTGCCTGATATACAGTGCCATCCAGCACGCTGATCAGATGTTCTACATCCGTATCTGTGATTCCATGTCCCAATGCACCGAATGTTCCTTCCCCGTCAATATAAGTCAGAGTCCCTATTCCGGCCAGATCATCCCTTACCCAGACACCAATTTGAAAGATTTTGCTATCTGTGCAAATCGGTGTCACACTACATTGAAAGGCTTCTCCACCACGCACCACTGTCAACTGCAGCACACTGCCTCCACTTTCTGCTACTGCCCGCTGTAAATCTTCTTTGGCTGTTACTTGCGCTCCATTCACTGCTGTGATGTAATCCCCGGGTTTCAAAATGTGTTCGGCCGGACTTTCCACGGATATGCCATTTTGCTCCAGATCACATAGTTCCACCACAAGGATACCTTCCATTTCAATATAAATACCAAAAGGGATTCCACATGGTATTACTTCAGTTTCCTCTACAATATGAACTGTCACTTCTTTTACCGGAATCAGACCAAACAACTTGCATTCGACCTCATACCTGCCGCCAGTCATCATCCCGGCAGAAACAGCAATTCCGTCCGTGCTGCGAATCTGACTGGTCACTGGCAGACCTTCCGTAATATTTAGCGGCTGACCATCAGAAACACAGACAGTTCCTGGGATTTCATCCAACATCCACACATAAGCAGACATGAGCCAGATGGTCATGCCTGCCGCAGCAATCCATCTTCTTTTATTTCGATAAGTGCTCAAAAAAATCATTTTTTCACACCCTTCTTTCGTAAAATAGAAAATTTTCGATCAAATAAAAAAGATACCTTTTTTACCAGGTATCTTTCTTCTATCTGTTCATGATCTGTCATATTCAGTGTTCTTTCTTCTGTTTTTATTATATGGATATTCCGCCATTTCACACAGGGATTATCTTACCGCATCTGCCATTTCTTTCATTTCTTTTGCATTTTGTAGCACAGTATCTGTAATCTTGACACCACCAAGCATCCTGGCAAGTTCCTGGATACTTTCTTCTCTCTCTAACGGCCTGATATTGGAGATTGTACTGTCCGCACTGGAAGTTTTTTCAATTAAAAAATGATGATCTGCCATTGCTGCGATCTGTGGCAGATGAGTGATACAGATAATCTGATGGTTTTTACCGGTCATCTTAATCTTCTCCGCCACCATCTGTGCTGTTCTGCCGCTGATTCCGCTGTCAATCTCATCAAAAATCAATGTCTCGATTTCATCATGTTCTGCCAGAACCGTCTTCAGAGCCAGCATAATGCGGGACAACTCACCGCCGGAAGCTACTGCATCCAACGGTTTGAGCGGTTCGCCTGGATTCGTGGAAATCATAAATCGTGTTTCATCCCATCCATTGGCAGTAAAATGATCCAATCTTGAAAATTCCATCTCAAACCGGACATCCAGGAAATTTAAATCCTGTAATGCCGCTGTTGTCTGTGCTGTTAAGTCTTTCGCGTAACTCTTGCGAATCTCTGTCACTTCCTGACACAGTTGATTCAGCTTTGCTTCTGCCTGGCTGAGATTTTCCTGTAGTTGCTGACGATATTCTTCATAATGCTGCAACTGATCCAGTTTTTCTTCCTTTTCCTGCCGTGCTTCCAGAATCCGTTCAATCGTTTTGCCATATTTTGCCTTCAGATGATTGATCTGATTGAGTCGATCCTCAATCTGCTGAAACGCTTCTTCTGAAAAGTTCAGTTCCGATGCATAACCAGACAGTTCTCTGTTAAAATCGCTGAAGAGATTTTCCACTTCTTCCAACTGACCGGATAATGCCTCCATAGATGCGTCAAACTGTGCCACCATATGCAAAGCCCGCACGGATCTGCCGATCAAATCTGCCGCATTTTCATTTCCTTCGGAACACAATTCCTGACACTCCGCAATGGCTTCCGTGATTTTTCGACCATGAGACATCTTTTTGAAGTCTGCTTCCAGAGCTTCATCCTCTCCCGGTTTCAGATCTGCCTGATCAATTTCATCAATTTCATACTGTAAAAAAGAAAGTTCTCTTGCCTGCTGTTTGGCATCCAGTGAAGCTTCCTCCAGTTTCTTTCTGCAGGCAGTATACTCATCATAGACTTCCGTCAGTAATTTCTTCCGTTCTGCCAGCACACGTTTTGCAAAATCATCCAGATATTTCATATGATTCCGCTTGGCCAGCAGGGATTCATGTTCATGCTGGCCATGAATATCAATCAGCAAAGAAGCCACTTTACGCATCACGGATGCAGAAACTGTCTCCGAATTGATCCGGCTGACACTTCTTCCACTGGCATAAATCTTTCTGCTCATAATAATCTCCCCATTTTCCGGGAAAATATCCAATGCTCGCAGTACCTCTGCCTGTGCTTCATTTTCAATGGAAAAGATTAATTCCACCAGAGCAAATTCTGCATTCTCCCGCAGCATGGAACGAGATACTTTTCCGCCCAACGCAAGATTAACAGAACCGATGATTATAGATTTACCGGCTCCGGTTTCACCGGATAGAATATTCAGACCTGAACCGAAGGATACTTCGGATTCCTCAATCAATGCCAGATTTTTAACATGCAGATTTAATAACATTCGTTTTATTTACTCCTTCTACTCTCTCTGCAATGCCCGCAGTCGCTGCATCAGCGCCGCAGTATCTTCTACAGTCCGCACCGCACACATGATCGTGTCGTCACCGGCGATGCTTCCTACAATTTCATTGCAGTCCATGGCATCCAGTGCAACTGCAACTGCCATGGCCATTCCCGATACGGTCTTTATCACGAGAATATTCTGCGCCATATCCAGGGAAATCACCCCATCCTTGAACACACGGCTGTATTTCTCCTCCAAATCTGTACCTGCATCATACAGCGATGTGTATTTCTGTTTTCCACCTTTGATGGCGACTTTTGTTAATTTTAACTCCCTGATATCACGGGATACGGTTGCCTGTGTTACTTTATAACCAGCTTCATTAAGCCGTACACACAACTCCTCCTGTGTATCTACATCATATTTGCGAATGATCTCCAGAATCTTCGCATGCCTTTTTGCTTTCAACTAGGCACCTCCTAATGAAATTCCTGCATTTTTTTCCGCAGAATCTGTAAAAAGCTCAACTGATTTAACTTCAAAATTTTTGCATGTGCATCCGCTTTCTGAATTCGAATATTGTCTCCCACTTTCATATGCACGAAACGATCTCCGTCAAAGCTTACCTCGGCTTCCTCATCTTCTTCCTGCCGACGTTTAGCCAAAGTGACATCAATCACAGCATCCGAACCAACCACAATGCTCTTCGCCAGTGCACTGTGTGGATTGATCGGTGTGATCAACATCAGATCCGCTTTTGGATCTACGATCGGACCTCCCGCAGACATGCTGTATCCGGTAGAACCCGTCGGAGTGGAAATGATGATACCATCTGCACTGTAATTGGCCAGATATTCGCCATTCACAGATACGATCAGATTAACTATCTGCGGCAGCCCTGTCCTATGGATAACAATATCATTCAATGCAAATGTTGCTTTTCCGGAACCATCCTTCTGGCTGCTCCCCTTGATCAGCATCCGCGTCTCCAGCTCGTAACGATCTTCAAATAAACGGTCAATGGCATCGTATACCGTACTGCGTTCCAGTTCACACAGATACCCCAGTGTTCCAAGATTGACACCGATCAGTGGGATTCCAATGCTTGCCATATCTCTGGCGGCTCGTACCAGTGTACCGTCACCTCCAAGCACAATGATGCACTCCGCATCGATATCCGATGGCTGAAAACGCCGCAGATTACGCTCCCTCCAGCCGGATTTCGTGCTGACATAATGCATGCATGTACCGCCTTTTGCAATAATGTAATCCGAAATGGCATTGGTCATTGCCAGATTCATATCCTTATGTTCATTGGTAATAATAAAAAACTTCTTCATATTACTTATCAAGCTCTGCATGAGCAGCTTCCACTACTGCTACCGGATCTACGCCTTCCTCCTTTACCGCTGTTTCCTTCTTTTCAATGTGCACCAGATATTCAATATTTCCCTCTGGTCCCTTGATTGGGGAATAAGACAGATGATGTACAGAAAATCCATGCTCCAGAGCAAATGTAACAATGCGTTCCACGACTTCCAGATGTACCGCTTTGTCACGCACAACACCTTTTTTTCCTACCTTTTCGCGCCCTGCTTCAAACTGTGGCTTGATCAGGCAGACCATCTGCCCGCCATCCTTCAACAGATTGCGTGCCGGTTCCAGGATTTTGGTCAGTGAGATAAAAGATACATCCACAGAAGCAAAATCCAGTGCATCATCAATATCCTCCGGCGTCACATAACGGATATTCGTCTTTTCCATACATACAACTCTTGGATCCTGACGCAGTTTCCATGCAAACTGACCATATCCGACATCCACAGAGTATACTTTGGAAGCACCGTTTTGCAGCATACAGTCCGTAAAACCACCGGTAGATGCTCCTATATCCATGCAGATATCACCGTCCAGATTCAGGTCAAACTCATTCATTGCTTTCTCAAGTTTCAAACCACCACGGCTGACATATTTCAAAGTAGTGCCATGAATCTCAATCGGTACATTCTCATCAAAAGAGGAACCCGCTTTGTCCTCCCGCTGATTGTTTACAAACACATTTCCCTCCATGATCATGGCTTTCGCTTTTTCTCTGGAAGGTGCAAGATTTCGTTTTACAAGTAATATATCCAGTCTTTCTTTCATATCTGTTATCTATTTCCTTCTTTTTCACAGGAAAGTTTCCTTTCCCGTTTCAGCTTTCTATGATTCTTTCATTCTTTTTGCCTTTTATTCTAAAGCTTCTGATAAGTTTCAATAATCTTATCTGTCATACTTGCAGCGTCCAGGCCAATCCGTACATGCAGCTGTGATACAGTCCCATGCTGCACAAACTGATCATCAATACCAAAATGCAACACTTTCACAGTTTCATCCGCTGCACTTAAAAATGCTGCCGCAGCATAGCCGAAACCGCCCCGCAGGATATTTTCTTCCATGGTCACTACGAGCAGATGTCCGCTGGCTGCTTTGCGCAAAGCATCGTAATCCAGCGGTTTTACAAAACGTGCATTGATCAGAGAACAGTCATATCCCCGTTCATGCAGAAGTTCATGTACTTTCAACGCTTCTTCCATCATATTTCCCACCGCAAAGATGGCAATCTGCCGTTCTTCGAAGATCCATTCACTCTGTCCGTAAACAATCGGAGCACGGTGTTCTTTCAGACCATCGTATGCTGTTCCACGGGGATAACGCAGCGCAACCGGTCCTTCCTGTCGGAATGCAAACCGCAGCATGTCTGCCAATTCCCATTTATTCTTTGGCGCCAGCACCATCATGTTCGGAATCATCCCAAGATACGACAGGTCAAACACACCCTGATGCGTCTCGCCGTCTGCGCCCACCAGACCTGCCCGGTCAACAGCAAAGACCACCGGAAGATTCTGCATACAAATATCATGAACAATCTGGTCAAATCCGCGCTGCAGGAAAGAAGAGTACACTGCAAACACCGGATGCATTCCGGCTGCTGCCAGTCCGGCTGCAAACGTCACGGCATGTCCTTCTGCAATTCCCACATCAAAAAAGCGCGCCGGATATTCCGCCCGAAACCGCTTCAGCCCGGTACCGTCCGCCATAGCTGCTGTGATTGCAACCACCCGGTCATCCTTTGCCGCAATCTTCGTAATAACCGTGGAAAACACATCGGTATAGTTCGGTTTTTCCTTTTTCACCAGTGGCTGTCCACTTGGAATATCAAAAGGTCCTATACCATGAAACCGATCCGGATGTTCCTCTGCAGGTTGATATCCACGGCCTTTTTCCGTCTGCACATGTACAACCACCGCACCGTTAACTTTTTTTGCCTCCCGCAGAATCCGTACCAGATCCATCAGATTATGTCCATCCACCGGTCCCAGATAAGTGATTCCCATATTTTCAAAAATCATGCCCGGAATCAGCAGCTGTTTCAAACTGCTCTTTGTCTTTCGGATTCTGCGGACCACATGTTCTCCGTAAGGCAGACGCTCCAACGAATTGTGTACGCCGGACTTGAACTCCTGGTATGCTTCCGCAGTTCGCAAAGAGGCCAGATGCTGAGATAATCCTCCTACATTTTCCGAAATAGACATTTTATTATCATTCAGCACAATAATCATGTTGGTCTGAAGTTCTGCCGCATTGTTCAGAGCTTCAAAAGCCGGTCCACCCGTCAATGCACCATCACCAATAACAGATACCACATGATAGTCCTCTCCCAGAAGATCTCTGGCTCTCGCATATCCAAGACCTGCTGAGATAGAAGTAGAACTGTGTCCGGTGTCAAAAGCATCACAATCACTCTCAGAGCGTTTCGGAAAACCGCTTATGCCATCCAGCTGCCGCAAATGCTCAAATTCCCACTTTCGTCCTGTCAGGATTTTATGAGTATAAGACTGATGTCCTACATCCCAGATCAGCTTATCCTCTGGAAAATTCAGTACCAGATGCAGCGCCATAGTAAGTTCCACCACACCAAGATTGGAGGCCAGATGACCACCTGTTTTTGAAATATGTTCGATCAGGAACTGTCGGATTTCTCCCGGCAGTTCCTCCAGCTGTGCCTCATTTAAATATTTTATATCATTCGCCTGATTGATTCGATCCAGTACCATTTTTATCCCCTATTTTTTTCTGTGAATTAAATATCTGATCAATTCATTCAGGAATACATTTTTCTCTGAAAGCGATGCCACTCCCTCTAATGCACGCTCAGATATTTTTTCGACATCCTTTTGGGCTTGTGCAAGCCCACGGATCGTCACATAAGTCGTTTTGTGATTTTTCTCATCACTACCAATAGGTTTTCCAAGTGTCTCCATGTCACTGGTCACATCCAGAATATCATCCTGAATCTGAAAGGCCAGCCCCACATCTTTTGCCACCTGCAAAATCGCCTGCTGTTCTTTCTCAGAAGCACCTGCCAGCACTGCGCCGATCAGCATGGAAGCTTCTATAAGTGCACCTGTTTTTAAATCGTAGATAAAATCCAGTTTTTCCCGCTCCAGCGGTTGTCCCTCCGATTCCACATCTACCACCTGACCGCCCAGCATGCCATAGATACCGGCTTTCTGCGCCAGGATCTGAACAGCTCTTGCCACCGCAGGATTACCGACATCCTGCATCAGGCCTTTGCACGCTGTCTCAAAGGCAAAATTCAGCAGTGCATCTCCTGCAAGGATTCCCATTGCTTCACCATAAACCACATGGGTTGTTTTTCTTCCACGACGATAATCATCATTGTCCATCGCCGGAAGATCATCGTGAATCAGAGAATACGTATGGATCATCTCAATCGCAGCCATAAATGGTTCAATAATATCAGAGCTTCCGCCAAACAGCCTGTAAGTCTCCTGCATCAGCATTGGCCGCAGCCGCTTACCTCCTGCCAGAAAACTGTAATTCATGGCTTCCATAACTGTTTTCTGATATCCGCTCTCTTTCGGCAGATATTTTGTTATGATTGCCTCTACCTGAGTGGTATGCTCTGCAATTTCTTTGTTGATATCCATCATTCGCACCTCTCTATTCAAAGGGAACTTCTGTCCCGTCTTCTGTAATCTGAAGCATCTTCTTTTCTACAGTATCCAGCTTCTGATTGCAACGTTGTATTTTTTTCATTCCCTGTTCATACAGCATAAATGCATCCTCCAGAGAAAGTTCCGGATTTTCCATGTCCGCAAGAATATTCCCCAGCTGTTCAAACAGTTCTTCTAATGATTCTTTTGATTCCGTCGGTTCCATTGTTTCCATCTCTCTACACTACTCCGTTTTCTTCGGTTCTACAGACTATTGCCGTAATCTTTCCGTCCAGCAGTTGTGCCTGGATCGTATCATCCACCTGCACTTGCATCACGGACTGAATCGGTCTTCCATCCATCCTGCTCAAAAAAGCATACGAGCCCTGCAGCTTTTTCAGCGGTGAACATCCATCCAGCTTGGCTGCATACATTTCCAACTGATGTCGTTTTTTCTGCAAAAATTCCTGCATCTGCCGTTCCAGTTCTTCCTCCAGATCCGTCAGATACTGCCGCTTCTGCAATAGCTGATTTTTTGGATGCAATGCTTTTAACTGCAGCTGATACTCCCGGATTCTGCCTCTGGCAAATTCCATCCGTTGTTTCATCTGGTGGAACATTCTCTGTGCACTCATATCCAGCCGTTCCCGCACCTGTTCATAATCAAAAACCGCCAATTCCGCTGCAGCAGAAGGCGTCGGTGCACGTAAATCTGCCACATAATCGGCAATTGTGTAATCTGTTTCATGTCCTACAGCTGATATCACCGGAACCGAACATTCAAAAATAGCCCGTGCGACAATTTCTTCATTAAATGCCCACAGGTCCTCCATTGATCCACCGCCTCGTCCGACGATGATCACATCTACATTTTTCTGTTCCATCGCATAAATACCCTGCACGATGGATGCGGCTGCTCCTTCACCCTGCACAAGTGCAGGATACAGCAACAATTGTACATACGGATTCCTTCGATGGGAAATATTCTGAATGTCGCGGATCGCAGCTCCCGTAGGAGCAGTTACAATACCGACTCGTGACGCATAACGGGGAATGTCACGCTTATACTCCTGCGCAAACATTCCCATCTCCTCAAGTTCTTTCTTCCGCTCCATAAATTTCTGATACAGAATTCCAACACCATCACGGGTCACCTGCTGTGCATACAGCTGATACTGTCCGTCACGCTCATAGATGCGGATTTCTCCCAGCACGACCACACGGTCTCCCACATCCATATGAAAAGTAAGACCTTTGTCCACACTTCCGCGAAACATTACCGCTTTCAGTACACCGGTTTCATCTTTCAGGGTGAAATAAATATGCCCGGAACTGTGATATTTGCAGTTCGAGATTTCTCCGCGAACTGCAATATGTCCCATCATAAAATCCTGTGCAAACATGTTCTGAATATAAGAATTTACCTGTCCGACAGAATAAACATTCCTTCTCATGCCAGTCCGGATAAAATTCCGTTTACAAATGCCGGTCCCTGATCAGAACCATATGCTTTTGCCAGTTCAACTGCTTCATTAATGGAAACAGACACCGGAATATCTTCTTCATATTTAATCTCGTAGGCTGCCAGACGCAGAATTGAAAGCTCTGCTTTTGCCATACGGGTTGTCTTCCAATTTTTAGATGCAGCATTTAAACTGGAATCCAGATCATCCAGATGTTCCACAATGCTGTGTACCTTATTTAAAATATAGTCAGCTTCTTTCTGACGAATTTCTCCAAGTTCTTCCATGTACAGTGCAATCTGTTCATCCAGTTCCTCCGCACTGTGAAATTCTACTCCAAACAGAATTTTAAAAATCTGCTCTCTCTGTTCTCTTCGGCTCATGTTATCCTCCATCTATTATCTCCATCGGGAATCTGTTCCCGCGGCTGCCAAAAGGCAAATCTTTACTCACAAATCGAGTAGGTTGCCCTACTCGACTGCACTCTTCATGTCAACATCTGCGATTCTGACATTTACACCGGATACCTCAAGCCCTGTCATATTCTCAATTGCTGCTTTCACTTTTTCCTGTACGTTGCCGGATACCGCCGGAATTGCATAACCGTAAGCAATGTTAATCGTTACAAATACTTCAATCTTGCCTTCCTCTGTTACTTCCACACGGACACCTTTGGACAGGTTCTTCATTCCAAGACGGCTTACCAGCTCTTTTGTGATATTTCCGCCCATAGAGCATACACCCTCTACCTCAGTGGCAGCAAGACCTGCGATGATCGTGATGACTTCTTCTGCTATCTGCACTTCACCAAGTCCGTCTTCTTTGATTTTTAATCCTTTTCTATCTTCAGCCATGGAAAAACCTCCTATTTAAAATTCATTTTTAGATATTATTTATTAGTATACCAAATTATTTTCCATTTGAAAACTTATTTTTTACGGGATTGATGCAAACACATTACACATGGCCAGAGAAGCAGCCGCGGAAAACAGCACACTCTGCAACGGACGTACCACGCCACGTCTGCGCCAGAAAACATTCAATAAAATCACACCTATTGTCAATAATGCCATTCCGGCTTTCGGCCAGCCATACCATCCTGCAAGATTCACATTCTGATACAGCATGGAAGTACTGACAGATAAAAGCAAACCAGCTACAATCGGACGCATATACGTCTGCAAAACCTGAAAAATCCGCAGATTTTCAAACTGTTCATAAATATATACCACGGCGGAAAATGTACCACCGGAAGCGGCAATGCTACAGGCGAATCCACACAATGCCACAAAAATCCCGCACCAGACGCCGCCATCCTGACAACCAAGTATGTATCCCACTCCAGCAAGAATCTTGCACAAAATAGAACCCGGCAGTCCATTTGCCACTGAAGCAATCTGAAAATAAAATTCATCATGACTGATCATGCCGGTATTCACAAACATCCCATTCGCTACCGCCAAATAGGCATCGCCGCCGCCAAAAGAAAGAACCGCTGAGATCAGGCCACGGACAGCAAACCGCAGTGTATTACCAAAACAGAGCAGAGCCGGTACAGACAAAAGCATCAGCAATAATGTCCAACCAAGCTCTTCCTGCACCAGTTTTTTCAATGCCTTCCAGGAAAAAGAAATTTTCCCTTCAATTCCGTTGCACAGTCCATAAATTGACAGCGCGATCATGGTAAGGCGCAACCCAAACAGCACCTTTGAACTGCTGATCAGATGCATCTGTCCCACACACAGGCAATATGCCACTGTGATCACCGTTGAAAGGATAATCCTGCTCCACCGGAACCTGCCGCCGGTAAAAAAGATGATAAAAAACGCCGCACACAGCACATCAATCGTCGCTATATCAAACACAGGCGTCCGATTGATACCAAACAGCTGAAAAACATCTTTTCCTGAAGTCAGCAAAAACACCAGGAACATAAAGACGGTCCCGCTCTTTGCCATTCCTTTTTCCCGACATTCCCGAAAAGTTCCCTTTGCGTACATCAGCAACATATAAATGATATACGCAGTCACGCCTACAGAAGCGAACAGAATCTGTTGCAATATCCGCTCACCGGAACTGTTGATCAGCATCAGAATCAGCACCGTCAGAAAGGTTCCCGGCAGTCCCATCAGAACTGCTGACAAAAGCATTCCCGGTATGCCACACACCTTACGGCCCACACCTGCTGCCACTTCCACCGGCAGTGCTCCCGGTGTAATGTTTGCCACTACCACATCTTTGGTATACTCATCTTTGTCGATCAGCTTCTTTTCATACACCACTTCCGATTCAATCACCGGAACCAATGCGGTTCCACCGCCAAATCCGATGCATCCGATCTTAAACATGGTAAACAACAATTCTTTCATATTTAGATTTTTATCACTGTTTTGTTTCTTCTTCCTCATCTGATTACTTTCTTTTCAATCCGTGTTAATACATCATTTGTTTTTATGCAGTTTCAGGTTGAATCATCTGTAAAAATTCAGTTTCACTGAGTACAGGAATACCAAGATCCTGTGCCTTTGTCAGTTTACTACCGGCATTTTCACCTGCCAGCACATAACTTGTTTTCTTAGAGACGCTTCCGGCCGCCTTTCCACCATTTTTTTCAATCAGTTCCTGTGCTTCTTTTCGCCCCAGCGTTGGCAGTGTACCGGTTACAACAATGGTCATGCCTGCTAATGTATCTCCGGTTTCTTCCGCCTCGGACATATGCATATTGACACCTGCCTGCTGCAGCCGTGCAATGATGTCCTGATTTTTCTCGCTTGCAAAATATTTTAGAATACATTCTGCACTGACTTCTCCGATATCATTTACAGCAAGCAATTCTTCTTTTCCGGCTTTCTGCAATGCTTCAATACTGCCAAATTGGCGCATGATCGACTTTGCTGCTGCTTTTCCTACATTTTGGATGCCAAAACCGGTAAGCAGACGAAACGGTTCATTGTTTTTGCTGTTTTCAATAGCATCTAACAATTTATCGGTATTCTTTTCTTTCCCAATGATTCCCTGCTCGATCAGTTCCTCACGATGCTTTTTCAATGAATAAATATCTGCGATATCCTGCAGAAAACCTCTGCGCACCAGTTCCTCGATATAAACCGTTCCAAATCCCTTGATATCCATGGCATCTCTTCCGACAAAGTTGATGATATGCCGTTCTAACTGAGCCGGACAATCCGGGGATACACAACGGATATCAGCGGTGTCTTTTTCCCGGACAGTTTTCGCTCCACAGACCGGACAGGTATCCGGTATCTGAAAACGCTGCCAGTGCTCCGGCCGTTTTTCTCTGCGTACTTCCTTGATTTTCGGAATAATCTCACCAGATTTGTATACCACGATCGTATCTCCGATTCCAATATCCAGATCATTGATAAAATCCTGGTTGTGCAAAGTAGCACGGGATACAGATGTCCCGCACAGACGCACCGGTTCAAAAATCGCTGTCGGTGTAATTCTTCCGGTTCTTCCAACGGAAAGTTCGATATCCAGAAGTTTTGTTTCCTTCTCCTCCGGCGGATATTTGTATGCGATCGCCCAACGTGGTACTTTGGATGTCGCCCCCAGAATCTCACGGTCTGCAATCGAATTGATCTTTACGACCGCACCATCAATATCATACGCCAGGTTTCCTCTGTTCTCACCAATCTTGCAGATGGCATCCCAGACCTCATCTGCAGTATGACAGACCCGATAATCATTAATAACCGGAACCCCCTGCTTTTTCAGATATTCATACCCTTCCACATGGGTTTTGAACTCCCGGCCACGGACTTCCTGTACATTAAAAATAAACATAGACAAATTGCGCTGTTTTGTAATGCTGCTGTCCAGCTGACGCAGCGTACCTGCCGCACAGTTTCGCGGATTTGCAAATGTCTTTTTTCCAAGCATCTCCTGTGTTTCGTTTACTTTTTCAAAATCCGCATTCTTCATATAGACTTCTCCACGGATTTCAATATAAGGCAGCGGATCTTTCATCTTTTTCTTTACATCATGGATTACTTTCGCATTGGCTGTTACATCTTCTCCCTGGATGATGCCGTCTCCTCTGGTCACCGCCAGTTTTAATGCCCCATCCTCATAGCGAAGCGCCATGGAAAGCCCGTCAATCTTATATTCCACCACAAATTCCGGATGCTCCAGCTGTTGCTGCATTTCTTCCACAAAAGCATAGACTTCCTCTTTGGAAAACACATCCTGCAGACTCAGCATCGGTACATTATGCCGCACCAGCACGCCTGCGGTTCTCTTTGCCGTTCCACCAACCTTCTGTGTCGGTGAATCCGGTGTCACAAATTCCGGATGCTCCTTTTCTAATTTTTTCAGTTGCTGCATCAGCATATCATATTCATAATCTGTGATCTCCGGATCATCCATATTATAATACCGGTTGCTGTGATATTCGATTTTTCTGCGCAGTTCATCAATCTGTGTCTGCACCTGTTCCATTCTCTGCTCCATCTATCTCTTACCCTCGCTTCTCTTATGCTGACCTTTCGGTGCACTGTATGACTGTGCAGTCAGCTTTTTCAATTTCCGCATCTCCTCTGCAGTCAATTCCCGGTAAGTACCCGGTGCAAGATCCCCCAACAGAACATTCATCACTCTGGTACGAACCAGACGTGTCACCCGATATCCGCAGGTCTCACACATTCTGCGAATTTGCCTGTTATACCCCTGGGTCAATATAATACGAAAGGTTCGGTCATTCACTTTTGTTACTGTGCATGGTCTTGTATGTACATCCAGTTCTTCCAGATACAGACCACCAGACATCTGCCGCAAAAACTCCGGTGTGATCTTCTGATCCACCGTCACTACATATTCTTTTTCATGATAATTTCCGGCCCGCATCATTTTATTCACCAAATCACCCTGATTCGTCAGCAGGATCAGCCCCTCGGAGTCTTTATCCAGGCGCCCCACCGGGTAAATTCGTTTCGGATAGTTGATAAAATCAATAATATTCTGTTTTTCCCGTTTTTCTGCCGTACAGACGATGCCCACCGGCTTATGAAAAGCAATCATAATTTCTTCTGTCTCCGGATGTACTTCTTTCCCACAGAAAATAACCTTCATCCCCGGCAACACCCGGTCTCCGTTCACGGCCTGACGCCCATTGATCCATACATTTCCGTTCTCAATCTCACGATCTGCCGCGCGCCGGGAACATATCCCGGCTTCGCTCAGATACTTATTAATACGGATTCCTTCCTGTTGTTCTCTCTTCATTATATCCATCTGCATTTCTCTTTCTCACTGATTTACTGATTCTGTATTCAAGCGGTTCTACTGCTTCCTCTTCTTAATTTCTGCATACTTTTCGTATGCTATGATTCTTCCGGATATCTGCAGTAAGTATACATTTTTCTCAGATTATCTGATTCAAAATCCACCATTTCCTTTGCCAGCTCTGTGGCGTAAATCCCAGCATTCCGATACTTGTGAATAGCATTTTTGAGTTCCTTTACACCACGTTCATTTCCTTTTCCGATGAGATCCGCCACATCCTCGGTTCTGTTCTGTAATGCCTGTTTCATACGGATTGCAGTTACCAGCATAGCTGTGGCAATTGGCTTTGGTTCCGACGGCTCACTGCCGTTTTCCCGCAGACGTATCCCGGCCTTTCGGGCAAACTGTTCCATTTTGTCTGCCTGTACATTCAGTTCATACGCAAACTCTTCATCATACACATCTTTGAGCACCTGGTTAATTGCCGCTACACCCATACCGGAGTTTCGGCAGATTTCCTGTAAAAGATAGTTTTCGTCTTTCTGTGTCATGACAGATACCTCCTCTTTTTGATTTAGTATTGTCCTGCAGCACAAAAACTATGCAGATTTCGAATCCCCGTTTTATACACATATCAAAAGGGAACAGTTAACCTGTCCCCTCTCTCTGTTTTTTACTTACTGCTGTTGGGTGGTAATGTACTCACTCTTGACATATCCAACGATATCACCGGTCTTAACTTTAACCCAGCCATTTGCTGTCACCGCCAGCTGGCGCAGTTCAGACCCCTGGAATGCAGATGCCAGTACGGCGGACTGTTCGTTTGGTTCCTGTCTGATATTCATGGTTTCCGTCGCATAGACCCATGCCTTTTGTTCAACTTCTGTGGTATCTGCCACCTGTGTCTGATCCGGCTGTGTTACTTCCGGCTGTTGTACCGGCTGATCTGTAATCGGGGGATCCGGCTGCTGTATCTGCTGCTCAGTCTGATCCTGCTGGGCAACCTGATTTGCTGCTTCCTGCGCTTTCTGCTCTGCCAGCTGCTGCTGCTGTATCTCCCACTCACTGACTGCATTCGGAATCGTTACTTCCAACAGATTTTGCAGATTTGCATCGGCATTTACCGCATCTTCATAACGGGTCTGCACGTTTGCCTGCAAAGCAATGATATCCGCTCCATTCTGGAAATCAGAAATCAGCTGACGGATCGTATCGTCAATCGGGTTCTCCTGATAACTCATATTAAAGGGGCTGTATACATTATCAATATAATACTTGCCCTGCTCGTTGGTCTTTACATAAAAACAGTCAAGCCCCGGAGCTGCAGTATCCACATTTTTGTATTTCAGATCAAATGCCACTATCACAATAAAAGAACTGTCATCTGCACCAGTCTTGGTATAACAGGTAATGTTATTGTATTTTTCAATATACTGACTGTACATGGAGATATAGCTTTTCTCCATGTCGGAAATTGGATTTGCAAACTCCAGCATCTCACCGGTATTTCCGGATGCATAAGATGCATAATAATTTTCCATCAACGTATTGATCTCAGCATACTGATCGGTTTCATATTCCTGTGCGGACAGTGCCTGGTTCTTATTCGCTGCTGCTTTTTTTGCTTTCATATTCTTAACACCTATGGCAGCTGCACTGACACCTACTACTACAACAAGACATCCAATGCCTACGAAAGCAATATTCCGACGCATAAAGGCAACAGATTTCTCCTTTTTCGCCTCTCTGGCATCCACACTTCTGCGCAATGTCTTTTTCTTTGACACAAATTCATGGGAAATCGGTTTTCCTTCAGCCATCCGGGACTTGTCCTTTACACTCTCTTCCGAAATAAATTCCAGTTCCTCCAGAATGTCCGATTTTTCCTTTTCTTTTCTATGATGATGTAACCGGTTTTCAAACATATGTTTCTGTGTATGATCTGTTTTTTTCTTTTTATCTTTTCTATCTTCCATTTTATTACTCTTCTTTCCGTTGCTTACAATATCCGGAATCTCATAAATATCATCGTCTGTATGATCTACTTTTTTATTATAATTTTCATTATTGTTCACAGAACTTTTTTTCTTATCAAAATCTGACATTTTTTACCTCCGATATTTCGCCTAACATCATACCACAGCAAAGAAAATACGTCTAGGTATTTCCAAAAAAGTTTATGAAATGCTTAGAATTCATGTTACGGTTCACTCATCATATGTAGTAAATTTGTGAATGGCGCGTGTGAAAAGTAACGAATTCATAAGATTTTCATAATTCTTTTCAAACCCAGACGTATTATTATAGTTTAAATCATACTATTCTGTTTTATCGTAGATAGCTTCCAGTTCTGCCTTATTATTCGTATATATAACCGCATCTTCCCAGGTAATATATCCCTGATGCATCAAACGCACCAGATCCATATTCAGGGTATGCATGCCAAGTGCTGTTCCCGACTGCATCATACTGGAAATCTGATGTGTCTTTCCTTCCCGGATCAGATTCAGGATCGCATCCGTTGCTACCAGAAGTTCCGTACCTGCCACACGGGTCACACCACCGCCGCACGGGATTAGGCACTGACTGACGATGCCTTTTAATGTACCTGCTTTTCTGCCTGTTTTTTAATCTGTTTTAAAAAGCTGTCCCATTGCCCGGAAGATCGATAATACGTCAATTTTGATTCTGCCGCCAGATATACCGTTTTGGCATTTTCCTCATTCTTACGAAACTCCGCCTTTCTCCAGTAATTCGTAAATAGTGGAACTGCGATTGCGGCGATGATGCCCATAATTACAAGTACAACAATTAATTCCGTTAACGTAAAACCTTTTTTTCCTATCTTCCTCATTCAATTCTCACCTAATTTATCTATTGTAATTAATATATTTGTTAATTTTTCACACTCAGAATTAGCATAGCATATTTGGGCAATTTTTCAAGTTTTTTATAAAAAGCCAAAAAATTCCCGGTTTCAAACCGGGAATCAGAATGCAGCCGGCGGGAATCGAACCCACATTACAGGAGTCGGAGTCCTGTGTTCTATCCGTTAGACTACGGCTGCGAAATATACACTTGTAACGAACAAAATTTATCATACCACATACACTGCAAAAAAGCAAAACTTTTTTCGCGAAAGTTAAAGGCATTATTATAACGGACGAAAAATAGGAGAATTTTGTCTCCGTCGCTAACAATCGCTCCTTGAAAAAATTCTTCCATTTTTCTGTTCACTGATAAAATATATATGTTAATTTTTCTCACTCTCTATATATTCAGGTGTCTGTTCAATATTTTCTATACTATTTAGTCTTCAAAATCTGCATATCGAAAAGCAGGGGGCTAGTTTCTGCTAATTTCTAAAATCTCTTCCGCGATTTCCTGCGGTGTCTTTCCATCTGTTGCCACTTTAATGTCACAGGCATTCGCATACAGCTCCCGGCGTTTTTCCATCAGAGATGCAATATGTTCCACATTCATATTTCCATTCAGCAATGGGCGATCCGTACTGTCTTTGACACGCTCATACACTGTCTCCGGTGTTGCTGTCAGAAGTACGATTTTTCCAGTTTTCTTCATCATCTGTGTATTCTGGTCACGGAGTACTGCACCTCCGCCACAGGACACGATTGCCGGTTCCGTCTGTGAAATCTCCCGGACTGCATCTGTCTCCCGGTCACGAAAATAGGTCTCACCGTATTTTTCAAACATATCGTTGATGGACATCTCATTTTTCTCTACGATCCATACATCCATATCCACTTCTTTGGCTCCGGTTAACTCATGTAATTTATGTGAGATGGTTGTTTTTCCGGTTCCCATAAAACCGATCAGATAAATGTGCTGTGTCATACTTTTTTACTTCTCCTTCTATAATATATTGCTTCTAATTAACATAATCCCTGATGAATCACGGTCAGAATATCATCCAGCTTATCAGCTGCGATCTGTCCCGGTGCAGAAGTCTCTCCCACAGCACCGAACGTGATACAGGAACCAAAAATCTCTCCTGCCATACGGCTGACAACGCCAAGTGCGCCCATAGACATAGTCACTATCGGCAGAGTCGGATACTTCTGCTTCATATCGTTGGTCAGTTTCAGCAGACGGACCACATCATCTGCATTCTGCGGCATCACTGCCAGTTTTGCCACGTCTGC
>OGCO01000583.1_pt1 | contig 60708 bp, 56 predicted proteins | sample 1570171 | NCBI WGS metagenome assembly OGCO01 (sample SAMEA4370583, study PRJEB24528) | human gut metagenome
CAGCTCCATCACTTATCATAGAATGTCTATTTACAGACTTTATTTCACAGACTCGTCTTTAAAACTTTATTAATTATTAATGGAATTTAGAATATTTACCAAATTCATTTTTATCTTCAAAAATACTATTTGCAATTCTTTTAATGGTTCTAATTACTGATTTTGAATATTCAGTACCATTGTCCTGAGAATAAACATAATCAACACCACATGTTACATCAACATCTGCTTTAAATCTAATTCCACCAGCCTGATTGTCACCAATTCTGATTGCAGCACCATTTGTAAGGTTAACTGAAAGTTTATCAATTGAAACTATATTCATGTCACCTCCAACAGTAATCTTGCTTCCTGCTTTATAAATTTCTTTTGTATCAGTATTATAATATCCATAACCTGTACTACCAAAAGTATATTCTTTTCCTTCGCCTATATAAGCTTTATCTGAATTGTTAATTGTAATTACTTTTTTAGGAATGTATTTAATTGCAAATGTAGCAGTAGCCGTTTCACCTACAATAGCAATATAGTTAATACCTTCAGTTATGTCAACATATGCAGCTACTGCTGAACCTGTAGGATATGATGAATCATCCCAAGTAATGTCAACCTTTACACTGTTTTCTGTTGGCGTAATTTTAAATGTTTCTGTTACATCAACAGGCGTAGCCCCTTCGTCCGCTTTTGCTGTATTTCAATGTTTTTGCGTCCAATCTTTTTTGGAATTGGCAATGGTTTAAGTAATCTTAAATTGTGTTTTGTAATGTGTTCATTTGTATTCTCCTTTTTCTTTAAAATATAGATAAAATTGTAATACAAGGACGAAAAAAGTATTAATTTTGTGTAAAGTCTGATATAATGAAAACACCAAGATTGAGCGGAATTTAAACGGGGATTATGTTGAGGAAACGAGAGAAAATAGATATAAAAGCTTAACAGATTTACAGTTATTGGAAGTTCGTTTTGAGTACGAAACTGAAATGATTATGTAATTAAAACAGTGAAAAGTGTTTGCTATAATGAAAAATAGGGAATAGTTCGTTAATGAAAAAAGAAAGTTAAAAAATAAGAGGAAAGGAGAAAATGTAATAGAAGTATTCTTAAAAGTAGTGAAAGCAAATAGAAAAAGTACAAAAGAACATTTATGGTCAATATAAAATTAATATTATTAATATATTGAGTATATTGTAAGAGAAAATTGAAAAAGAAAGATAGTGTGATATTAAAAATCACACTAAAAGAGGTGAAAAAATGAAAAGATTAAAAAGATTACTAGCTGTAATTATGGCGATTATTTGTGCAGGTTCTATTGCTAATTTTGATGTTAAAGCTGAAGGCTTAAAGATTAATGAAAAACATAAAAAAGCAAAGATAATAAGAGAAATTAAAGAATTAAAAACAAAAACATCATCAACATATCAGTTAGATAATGGTGCTAGATTACTAAAAGTAAATCTGGGAAGTGAAGATTCTGAAATGGAAAAAAATGGTGGAAATTTAAAGAAAATAACAAAGGATGGAAGAAAAAAATTAAAAGAATTAGATGTGCGAAATGTAAGCAATTATTTAATGAGCAATTCTTCAGAAACCAAAAAAAATTATTTTCCAAAAGAATTGTCCGAGACTCAAGGTGTGGTTATGGAAAACGAACAAAAAATTATCGAGTTTACACCTACTGATTCAGAAGGCAAAAAAACTAAGGTAGACGAAAATTGTATTACATACAAAATGAAAGATGGTAAAATAGACTACAAATATTTATCTTATGAGAATGGAGTTAAGGAGGAAATAATATTAAATGAAAAAGTAGAAAATAATATTTTTTCATTTAAATTAAAGAAAGAGGACATAAAACTTGAAAAAGATGATGTCAGTAAAGAAATTAAAATTATTGAGAAAGAAAATGGTGAAGCTATAGCGTACATTGCTGCACCTAATATAAAGGACAATGGTGGAATATTAGATTATGATAATGTACATTATGAAATAAAAGAAGAAAAAGAAGAATACATTATAAGTGTAGTAGTTAATCAAGAATATTTAAATGATAAAGAGAGAATGTATCCTATTACTATAGATCCAACAATGGTATGGATGGATAATAGACTTCAAAGTGCATTAGTATCAAGTTTTACAGGGCATAGAAATGTAAATATTATTAATGGAGAGAATATTGAAGTTCAGAATTGCGGGAGAAATTTTGCACCGTATACTAATACTGAATACATGTGTTTTATATCAACTGAAGGATTGCCATATACAGGAAATATGGATGAGTTTTATGGAGCAAGAATAGAGTCAGCTAATTTGAAAATTGTAGAAAGTGCAGATGTTTCTAATGGCTTAGGAATTATGGAAATTAAGGCTCCAAAAGAAAAATGGAAAATAAGTGAAGTTACATGGAACAATCGTCCAGATACCTATGATGATGTGTGGGCTGAGTTTGCAAGTGCAGGAGTCAAAAATAGAGGACACAATATTGATTTAACAAAATGGGCACAAGCAGTATCGGAAGGAAAAATAGAAAATACAGGTTTAGTACTTAGAGCACGAACTAAAGGGACACGAGCATATTTTTACGGTTCATCTCTAAATAATCAAAATTATATGCAACTAAGTATAGTTTATTGGCCATATGTGATTAATGTGAATAATTATTATGATCAGGCTTTTTCTGTTAGATATTCGTTTGATAAGGGACATAGTGAAAGTATTCAGGAGGCAAATAAGTTAGCAAATGAGATTTTTAAAGAAGTATTAGGAATATATGCAATAAACAATGAACCACAACAAATAGTTTCTTTAGCTGATAAATGTAAAATTGAAAGCGGAAAAGGAATAACAAAATCATCAATAGACGAAATATGTTCAGAACATAATATAAAATGTACTGATCCATATGAAATGTATGATGATTTTATTTCAAAATATCCAGGAAGTTCGAGAAATGGCATTGTTTCAATTTTGTGGACAGGCAACAAATTGTTTGACAGTAATGGAAATGAAGCAAATAGAAGTTTTAGATGGTACAGTAATGGAATTTTTATGCAAAATATTTTTGAATCAAATATATATTTTAAGAGCATGGTTTCTTGTTTAGTTCACGAGATGGCACATATATATGGAGCACCTGACCATTATCATGAATGGATAAATGAAGAAAAGACGATATGTAGAGGAGGAGAAAGGTGTAAAACATGCCATCCTGACACAGGGAGAAATGAAAGCTGTTTGATGAATGTTGGCTGGATTGATAATATAGAGGTCGAAAACAAGAATACACTGTTTTGTGATGAATGTGTTGAAGATATGAAAGAGTATGTAGCAAAGTGTTATAAAAATAAGTAAATTGGAGGAATGAAGATGAAAAAAGCAAAAGTTAAATTTATTATTATGTTAACAATGATGATATTGAGCTTAGGTATAACTTTTAAGGTAATGGCATTGCAATCACCTAATTTAATGTTATCAGGAAGTGAGAATGTTATAACCGATAACAATGCAATTTTGCACGCAACTCTTTATAATGCACAGGCAGAGGGAATAAACGTTAAGGCATTTAAATGGACTATATATAAAGGTAAGATTAGTAACAATGTTGTAGTGAAAAGCATTGAAAAAGTTAATACTGCAGCTGGTAATAAGATTGAGATTGAATGCAATGTCAATAAGGATATGGGAATAAAGCTGGAGCCTAATACTGAATATTGGTACGAGATTGTTACAATAGCGGATAAGGATTTGAATATGCAATTGTTTAGCCAGTCACATTATTTTACAACTTTGGCAGAAGGTCAGGGACCTAAAGAAAGTACTAGCGTTGCAGAAACATCAACTGTTCAGATAACAACTCATCAGGAAACTAGTACAACAAAAATCAAGGCAAGTAAGATTACTTCAGTTAAGGTTAAGAAAGCTAAGGGAACAAGTAAGAAGTCAGTATTAATTAAGTTTAAAAAAGTTAATGGAGCAAAGAAATACAAACTTCAATATGCTAGTAATAAGAAGTTTAAAAAGGCTAAGACTAAGGTTGTTAAGAATAATACATACTTAATTAAAAAGCTTAAGTCAGGCAAGGCATACTATTTTAGAGTACGTGTTAATGGTGCGGATGACAATTGGAGTAAATGGTCTAATGTTAAACGTGTTTTCATAAAGAAGTAGTAAAAACCAAGGCTCACCATATACTATACCAACATATTGTGCAAGCGAGGCGATTTTATGAAGATTAAACAGGCGGCAAGTTATCAGGATCAGGTTAGAATTTTAAAATCTAAAGGGCTTATTATTGAAGATAAGAATGATTGTATGCAGTTTTTGAAGCATACTAATTATTATAGATTTTCTGCTTATTGTGAGTCTTTCAGATATGAGGGCAAGGGCAGGTTCATTGAGGGAACTACTTTTGACCAGATTAGAAATGTGTATATGTTTGACCAGAAGCTTAGAGCGTGGCTTTTTGAGGTGGTTGAGGAGATTGAGTTTGCTTTGCGTACACAGATTTCCTATCACCACGGTACTAAGTATGGTCCGGACGGATATCTTGATCCAAATAATTTCAGCAGGTATCACGATGGCAGGAATTTTCAACACCATCTTAGAACCATTTTGCGTGAGAATAAGGATTCACCTGTTGTAAAACATCATAATGATAAATACGATGGCAAGTATCCTTTGTGGGTTATTATTGAGTTTTTTTCTATGGGTATGCTTTCAAGGTTTTTTAAGGATATGTACAATGAGGATAAGAATATTATTGCTAATCTTTATTCTACTACGGGAGCCTGTCTGGAGAATTGGATTCAGTGTGTGACAACTATTAGAAACAGATGTGCCCATTATTCCAGGTTTTATGATTGGGAGTTTGCGGATTATCCGGTTTTTACCGAGAAGGCTTTGCCAAGGGAGAATACCAAGGTTTGGGGACATTTGCTTGTGCTGAGAAATATGTATCCTAATGAATATGAGTGGAATACTGAATTAGTTCCGCGATTAGAGGATATAATTAATAGATATAAGGACGATATTAAGTTTGAGCACTTAGGATTGCCACAAAATTGGAATGAATGGTTGATAAAATGATGCGACTAGTTTGCAGTGGCAGTGTAAATTAGTTGCAAATTAAATAGGTGGTGTTATTTTGGATTTATTCGTGGTATAATCTGAAACGAATAGATATCATAAGGAGGTAGCATTATGGACGATAAGGAAAAGATGATAGATGATATTGTTGCTATGCTTGACAATAGTGTTAAGAAAGGCGACGGACATATTAACGTTGTTATAGATGAAAATCAGAAGGATTCAAAGGAAGTTACAAGAGGTTGTGCAGATTGTTCTGTTAACCCCATGGCCTGTAGTGTTCCAACTATAGAACTTCCGGGCGATGAAGATTTTGAAAGATAGAAGCCGAAAGAGGTTTTGTGATTAATCAGGTATTGATTTTCGCATTACTTGGTTAATTAAATAGTTGAGCACTACAATTAAGGAGCTGTCGCACTATGCTTATAGGGTGGCAGCCCTTGTTTTTCTGTGAAATTATTTTGAAAAAGATTATTTTTTGAAAATATTGTTTGTAAGTTACAGCTATTAATTATTAGAAAATGAATTTTCATAAAAATAGGAAGTTTAGGAACTCTAATAATATGGAATTTTTGATTAGTATTTAGGTTGTTTTTTTACAACATAATTAAAAATATAATGATATTTAACGAAAGTTGAGGGAGATTAAGTGGATAAGAAGAGAACAGTTTTACAGTTTATTTTGCAATACATTGGGATTACCATTGCTTCAATTATGTATGCAATGGCGTTGGCATGGTTCCTTAATCCTAATCAGCTGGCACCGGGAGGCGTGTCAGGTATTGCTATTGTTTTGAAGGAGATTTTTCCATTTTTGCCGGGAATCGGTGCACTTATTTTGATTTTTAATATTCCAATTCTTCTTCTTGGAGTTTGGAAGTTTGGCGTGAAGTTTACTATTTCAACTATTTATACGGTTGTTTTTTCGTCTATTGTCATTGACCTGATTCCAAGTATTACAGGCATTAAGGCCATTACTATGGATCCTATGCTTGCAGCGGTTATCGGTGGCGCTTTGCATGGTATTGCCATTGGTATTTTGTTTAGACTTGAAACTACAACAGGCGGAACTGACGTTATTATTAAAATTATCAGACAGAAGAAACCTCATCTTAAAACAGGTCAGCTTTATATTATTTTGGACCTTGTAATTCTTGCAGCGTCTGCTGTGGCGTTTAGAAATATCGAGGTTGCTCTTTATGCGGGAATTACTATTTATATTACTTCAGCGGTTATGGATAAGGCGTTGTACAACGGCGACCAGCAGACTATGGTTTATATTGTAAGTGCTAAGCGTAAAATTATTGCAGACAGAATGCTTCAGGAACTTGATCTTGGTGTGACTATGCTTCAGGCAGTTGGTGCTTATAAGAATAACGAAACTGAGGTTATTATGTGCGTTATGAGAAAAGCAACTTTGGTTAAGGTTAGAAATCTGTTGAAGGAAGTTGATCCGGATGCATTTATGATTGTTAGCACAGCTAATGAAGTTTTCGGTGAAGGATTTAAGAACCAGTACGAAACTGAGATTTAAGTAAAGAATTTAGAAAAAATTATGAAATTGAAAAATTGGAATTAATATAAATTGAATTTGATTGAAATATAAATCAAGTGTTTTGAACATTTTTATACAAAATTAGCGCTGGTTTAGTTTACAAATGAATATACTTGTTTTAAAATAAAAATGTTTATGACGTAAAGTTATTAAGGTACCTAAATGGATTGAATAAAAGACGGGAGAAATTATGGCAACATTAAAAGACGTAAAGAGAATTGTAATTAAAGTAGGAACATCAACATTGACTCACCATACGGGAAAGAGCAATATCAGACAGATTAAGAAGCTGGTTGCAGTTATTTCAGATATTGTTAATTCAGGTGTTGAAGTGGCACTTGTTACTTCAGGTGCTATTGGAGTTGGTGTTGGTAAGTTGGGACTTCGCGATAGACCGACTAATACGGCAGGCAAGCAGGCAGCGGCAACTATCGGTCAGTGCGAGTTAATGTTTATGTATGACAAGATGTTTGCAGAATTTGGTCACACAGTTGGACAGTTTCTTATAACTAAGAGAGACGTTGATAATGACGAGTGCAGAGAGAATCTTATAAACGCGTTTGAGAAAACTTTTGAATACGGAGCAATTCCGATTATTAATGAAAATGATGCAGTGGCAGTTGAGGAAATTGTTTTTGGTGACAACGACAGTCTTTCAGCCATTGTTGCAAAATTAATTAAGGCTGATGCGTTGTTGATTCTTACAGATATTGACGGACTTTATGATAAGGATCCACATAAGGATGAAGATGCCAGAATTATTCCTGTTGTTGAAGAAATAACAGAGCATTTGTTTGAAATTGCAGGTGGTAAGGGCTCAAAATTCGGAACCGGTGGAATGATTACAAAGCTTCAGGCAGCACAGATTGCTACAGAAGTTGGAATTCCTACAATTGTTATGAATGGTGGAGATTCTGATAATATCTATAGAGTGTTGGAGGGACATCAGGTAGGAACATTTTTTACTGCAAAGTAGATAGAATATAATAGGTATTCATACAATGAAAAAATATAATAATGCATATATAATTACAAAGGACTGAAAAAGGAGGGCATATGTTAGAAAGATTAGGTATAAATGCCAAAGAAGCTGAAAAAACATTAATGGTTGCTTCAAGTGAAAAGAAGAATCAGGCTTTAAAGAAGATTGCAGAAGGTCTTATTGAAAATACAGATAAGATTATTGAAGCTAACAAGGTTGATTTGGAAAATGGTGAAAAAAACGGAATGGCAAAGTCCATGCTTGACCGTCTTAAATTAGATAAAGAAAGAATCGAAGGAATGGCTAAGGGAGTTCTTGATGTGGCAACTCTTCCTGAACCTGTAGGAAGAATTCTTTCAGCAACAGAAAGACCTAATGGTCTTAGAATAGAAAAAGTGTCTACTCCAATTGGAGTTATTGCAGTTATTTTTGAGGCAAGACCGAATGTTACTTCTGACGCAGCAGCCCTTTGTCTGAAATCAGGAAATACTGTTATTTTGAGAGGTGGCAAGGAAGCAATTAATTCTAACAAAACAATTGCCAAAGTAATGCGCCAGGCTGTGAAAGAAGCAGGAATGCCGGAAGATGTAATACAGTTAGTTGAAGATACATCAAGGGAAAGTGCTAACGAATTAATGAAGATGAATGAGTATGTTGATGTGCTTATTCCACGAGGCGGTGCCGGATTAATTCAGGCAGTTGTAAAGAATGCTACAGTTCCTGTTATTGAAACAGGTGTTGGTAATTGTCATATTTATATTGACAAGAATGCAGACCTTAAAAAAGCAGTTGATATTGTATTTAATGCAAAAACATCAAGACCTTCAGTATGCAATGCGGCTGAAAGTTTGTTAATACATAAAGATATTGCAAAAGAAGCCCTTGTTGCAATAAAAAACAAATTAGACGAAAAAGATGTAACTTTGGTAGGGGACAGTAAAGCAAGAGAGATAATTCCGGATATGGAAAAAGCAACAGACGCAGATTGGGCAACAGAATATCTTGATTATAAGATGTCTGTTAAGATTGTAGATTCAGTAGAAGAAGCAATAGACCATATTTATAAATATAGTACAGGACACAGTGAATGTATTGTTACTGAAAATGCAGGAACTGCAGAAAAGTTTATGAATCAGGTTGATTCAGCAGCGGTTTATTTGAATGCAAGCACAAGATTTACAGATGGTGGAGAGTTTGGTTTCGGTGCAGAAATCGGAATTTCCACACAGAAACTTCATGCAAGAGGACCAATCGGTTTGCCTGAGTTGCAGTCATTTAAGTATAAGATATACGGTGATGGACAGATAAGATAGTAGTTTAGGTAATATAAAAATCGAAGGATTGCAGATTATTGTTAGTTCATAATTTTTTAATTTATAATTAATGGACTAAATGTGAAAAATTTGATATATTAATAGTTAAAATGAAAATAAAAATATTTAGATATGAAATATGAGGGAAAAGGGAAAATAAATACAAAGGAGTATAATAATAGTTATGAAAAAATTATTATTCATTATTAATCCTAAAGCGGGGGTAAAAAAGAACAAACATTTTGTAGATGATGCCCTTGAGATTTTTGAAAGAGCGGGATATAAGGTTGGAGTTAAGTATACAAAGAAGAGAGCAGATGGAACACGCATAGCAAGAGATTATGGCGCTAAGGCAGACTTGATTGTGTGTATGGGTGGAGACGGAACACTCAACGAGGTTATGCAGGGAATGCTGGAAGGTGAAATTTCAACACCTTTAGGATATATTCCGGCAGGCTCAACTAATGATTTCGCTAATAGTTTAGGATTAAGAACCAACCCTAAGGATCAGGCAGAGTTTATTATGGAAACAGAAGCAAAATCACTTGATCTGGGATGGTTTAATGGAAGATATTTCGTTTATACTGCATCTGCAGGTATTTTTACGGAAACATCTTACTCAACACCACAGGAATTAAAAAATAGATTAGGACATTTTGCTTATATACTTCATGGAATTAGAGAAGTGTTCAAAATCAGAAGGTTAAAACTTAGAATTGAGACAGAAGATGAGGTGTATGAGAATAAATATATATTCGTAGCCATAAACAATGCAAAAAAAGTTGGCGGAATAATGAGATTGGACAAGGCTCATGTAGAGTTTAATGATGGTGAGTTTGAACTTATGCTTGTTGAATTTCCAAGGGATTTTATTCAGTTAATGAAGACTGTTGGGAAGATATTTATGCAGGATTTTTCAGGCAATATAACATTTAAACAGATTAAAAGTGCAAAGATTACAAACTGTTCAGATGTTAACTGGTCATTAGACGGTGAAAAAGAGAAAGCCCATGATTTTGTTGAATTTAAAGTTATTCACAATGCCATAAACTTTATATATTAAAAAATCAAATTGCAAAAGATAAATCTAATATACCTCAGTAGTATATTTGACAATAAAAACAAGACTGGATGTAAGAGAGGTTTATATGACTGTAACTAAGGAAAATATTAAGGACTTTACTGAAAAATATGCACAGATTTGTCGTAAAAATGACACAGTTGAGAAAGAACTTTTTACGGAGTATGGAGTAAAAAGAGGACTTAGAGATTTAAACGGAAAAGGTGTACTTACAGGTATAACTAACATTTCAAGAGTTGAATCTTCTAAGATAGTTGATGGAAAGAGTGTGCCTTGCGAAGGACGACTTTATTTCAGAGGTTATAAAATTCAGGATTTAGTTAACGGATTTATGTCCGAGAACAGATTTGGTTTTGAAGAAGTAGCATATTTATTGCTTTTTGGAGAATTACCAAGTGAAGATAATCTGGCTGAATTTAAGAAAATGATGGCTGTATCAAGACGATTGCCAACTAACTTTGTGCGTGATGTAATTATGAAAGCGCCAAGCGAAGATATTATGAACACATTGTCTAAGTGTGTTTTGACTTTGGCATCATATGACAAGAATATGTCAGATACATCAGTGGAAAATGTTATTAGACAGAGCATTAATTTAATCAGTACATTCCCTATGATTTCTGTATATGGTTACCATGCATATAACCATTATAAGAGAAACAAAAGTTTATATATTCACAGACCTAAGCTGGAGCTTTCAACAAGCGAAAACATTCTAAGAATGTTAAGACCGGATAAGAAATACACAGAATTAGAAGCCAAGGTTTTAGACTTAGCATTGGTTCTTCATATGGAACATGGTGGTGGTAATAACTCTACTTTTACAACAAGAGTTGTAACTTCATCAGGTTCAGATACTTATGCTACAATTTCAGCGGCACTTTCTTCATTGAAAGGACCACGTCATGGTGGTGCGAATATTAAAGTTGTAGAAATGTTTAAGGATATTAAACATAATGTTCATGATATAACGGATAGGGATGAAGTTAAGGAGTATTTAAGAAAGATACTTAATAAAGAAGTTTTTAACAGACAGGGACTTATTTATGGTATGGGTCATGCAGTATATTCAATTTCTGACCCAAGAGCTGAGATTTTCAAAAGCTTCGTAGAGAAGTTAGCTAATGAAAAGGGCAGAACTAAAGATTTTAACTTGTATAGTATGATTGAAACTTTGGCTCCGCAGGTTATTGCAGAGGAAAGACAGATTTACAAGGGTGTTAGTGCCAACGTAGACTTTTACAGTGGTTTGGTTTACAGTATGCTTGATATTCCTGAAGAGCTATTTACACCTATGTTTGCAATAGCACGTATTGTAGGATGGAGTGCTCATCGTATCGAGGAAATCATTACAGCAGATAAGATTATGCGTCCGGCATATGTAAGCAACTGCGACTACTATGATTATACAAATATTGAAGAAAGATAAAAATTTTGGATAATAATCCATAGTAAAAAATGCAATTTTGCAATATAAAAATGCATTAACGAATGTAATAAAAAACACATCAATAAATGTAATAAAAAAGTATAAAAAATCGGTTACAAAAAGATTAAGACATAAACACTAAACGAAAATATTAAAACGTAAATATTAAGGTGTAAACGCCAATATGTAGATATTAAAATATAAATGTTGAAGTGTAATGTTAAAGCTTGATAAAGTTGTAACCGATTTTTTTTAGTGTTATAATAAAATGATTAGAGAAAGTACAAGATTTTAATAAAAACAGGAGGCATTATGAAGCTTACACAGAGTGATGTTGAAAAAATAAAAGAAGAAATTGAACATAGAAAATTAGTCGTAAGGCCTGAGGCTATCGAAGCTGTAAAAGAGGCAAGAGCCCAGGGAGATTTAAGTGAAAATTTTGAATATTATGCAGCAAAGAAAGACAAGAACAAAAACGAGGGACGTATCAGATACCTTGAAAGAGTATTGAAGACAGCTACAATTATAAGTGACGAATCAGCAGATGATGAAGTGGGATTAAATAACACTGTTCAGGTTTATTTTGAAGACGATGACGAAACAGAAACTTTCAAGATTGTAAGTACAATGCGTGGAGATTCAATTAGCGGTAGAATAAGCGGCGACTCTCCTATGGGAGCAGCCCTTATGGGACACAAGGTTGGAGACAGAGTTGAAGTAAAGGTAAACGAAAAAGTAAGTTATTATGTTGTGATTAAATCTATTGAAAATACAGGTGAAGAGGAAACAGACACAATTAGGACTTTTTAATATGAAAAATAATATAAAAAAGGGCAGATTAACTATTTATACAAGTTATAGTCCCGGAGCCGGAAAGACCCATATAATGTTAAGGGATGCTTTACAAAATTATGGGGAGAAGGTTGTTATAGGCTTTTTAAACGGCAAGGAAAGAAAAATCAAAGGCTCTAACATAAAACCGGTTTATCATTATTCATTAGAGAAAATAGTTTCAAAATACAATTTTGAGAATGTTGTGATTATGGACGAAATGGGAATGGGCGGAAAATGTGAGGATGATAAATCTTTTATTTATGAAGATATTGAAAAAATACTGAATGCAGGAATAAATGTATATACAAGTACTAATTTAAAGAGATTTCAGAATGTAAATAGCAGTTTTAAAGAAATATCAGGAATAGGTGTAAAGAAAACCATTCCGATAAGGTTTCTTGAAATGGCTGATAGAATTGTTTTTGTAGATAGAAAACCGGAGCTTTTGGAAAATGATTACAAAACCGGAGAACTTTTTTGTAATAAAAATCAAAATTCACGGATTATGCAGAAAAATTTTAACCCGGAAATTCTTAAAAAATATAGGGTTATAAGTTTGGAAATATTGAAGGAATATAGAAACAAAATTGAAATTATAGAAAATAATGATAAAAATATATAAAAACAGTGTTTTTTATAATTAGAAAGTATTTGTAAAAGTATAATCCCGTGATAAAATATAGTGTAAGAATAGACGAAACGGGAATGAAAATAATTGAAAAATGGAGGAAGAAAGCATGAATATTATGCATGATATTTCACCGGAAAGAATTAGACCGGCTGATTTCATTGCGACAATCGAAATAACTAAAGGAAGCAAGAAGAAATATGAATTAGATAAAGAAACCGGATTATTGATTTTAGACAGAGTTTTGTATTCTTCAGTTCACTATCCGGCTAATTATGGATTTATTCCAAGAACTATTGATGAAGATGGAGATCCATTAGATGTTTTGGTTTTGTGTTCAGAACCTATAGAACCTATGTCTTTAGTAAGATGCTATCCTATAGGTGTTATGTATATGGTTGACAGTGGTGATAATGATGATAAGATTATTGCTATTCCATATGGAGATCCAACCTATAATTGCTACACAGATATTAATCAGTTACCATCACATATTTTTGAAGAAATAAAGAATTTCTTTAATATTTACAAGAATCTGGAAGGAAAACAGACTAAAGTTGACGAGTTTGGCGGACCTGTAGATGCGGCAAAGATTATATATAAGTGTATAGATATTTATAATAAAAAATACAATAATTCAACAGAAAAGTAATACATAATCTTAGAGGAGCAGGATGATGACAGTTAATGAAAAGATTAAGGCTCTAAGAGATAGAATGAGTAGGCACAATATAGATATTTATATTGTGCCTACTTGCGATTTTCACGGGTCGGAATATGTAGGGGATTATTTTAAAACAAGAGAATTTATTTCAGGATTTACAGGATCGGCAGGAACCGTTGTTGTTACTTTGAAAGAAGCAGCGCTGTGGACTGATGGAAGATATTTTCTTCAGGCAGAAAGCCAGCTTAAGAACACAGAGATTAAGCTTATGAAAAGTGGCCAGTGTAATGTTCCGACTATTCGGGAATATTTGCAAAAAAATGCAACAGAATCTTTGGTGGTAGGTTTTGATGGAAGAATGATGACAGCCACAATGGCAGAAGAAATAGAATCCATAAAAAATATATCAGTTATAAGTGATGTAGATCTTATTGGAGAAATTTGGGAGAACAGACCTTTAATGTGCTGTAAGCCTGTATGGAATCTTTCGTTAGAATATTGCGGAAAAACAAGGGCTCATAAGCTTGGTGATATAAGGGAAGAAATGAAAAACAAAGAGGTGGATGTTTTAGTTTTGACTTCTTTAGAAGAAACAGCCTGGACGTTAAATCTTCGTGGTGATGATGTGGAATGTACACCTGTATTTCTCTCTTTTATGTTAATAACTTCTTTAGATGCCACATTATATGTTCAGAAAGCATCCATACAAGATGAGATAGTTAAAGAATTAGAGAATGACGGAATAGTAGTTGAAGATTATTTTAAAATATATGACGCATTAGAAAATACAAAAAACAAAAAAGTATGGATTGATAAGAATAGTGCTAATTATAATATTGTCAAAAAAATAAAGACCCATAATGAAGTTATAAACTGTTTTACACCTGCACTGAATCAGAAAGCTATTAAGAATCCAACGGAAATTTCCAACATGAAAAAAGCTCATTTGTTAGATGGTATTGCAATGACCAAATTTATTTATTGGCTTAAGACTAATGTTGGAAAAGAAAAAATTACGGAACTTTCATTAGGAGAAAAATTAGAAGAATTTAGAACTGTGGCAAAAAGCTATATTGAGCCAAGCTTTACGCCTATAGTTGGTTATAATGATCATGGAGCCATTGTTCATTATAGTGCAAATAAAGAATCAGATTATGAAATTAAAGATGAAGGTATGGTATTAATAGATTCAGGGGGACATTACCTTGAAGGAACAACAGATATAACAAGAACAATAAGTCTCGGAAAAGTTACACCTAAAATGAAAAAGATGTATACGGCTGTACTTAAGGGCCATTTGAATTTGGCAGCGTCAGTATTTAAGGAAGGCTGTTCAGGAGTTGCCATAGACTATAATGCCAGACAACCATTATGGGACTTAGGACTTGATTACAATCATGGTACGGGACATGGAGTGGGCTATTTGCTTAGTGTTCATGAACCACCTAATGCCATAAGGTACAGAATTCTTCCGGATAATCAATTTAATCCAGTATTTAAAGAAGGAATGATAACTAGCAATGAACCGGGAGTTTATTTAGAGGGAGAGTTTGGAATAAGAATTGAAAACTTAGTTTTATGTGAGAAAAAAGAGCAGAACCAATGGGGAACATTTTTATGTTTTAAACCATTAACATTGGTTCCGTATGATAGGGAACTTATATCTTTTGAGGACATGGCAGATAAAGAAATTGAATTACTTGATAATTATCACAAAATGGTATATGAAATGATTTCTCCATATTTAACATTAGAAGAAAAAATATGGTTAAAAGATACTGTTAATTGAAGATTTGCTTGAAAAGAATCATAGAAATGGTATGGAAGAAATTTTAAATAATATGGATACTATGCAGAAGCTAATGTCATCAATAGCAGTAACATATGATACATCAGACGAATCTCCGGAAAGCCAATGGAGTAAACTGTATTTTGAAGATTTAGAGGATTTGGAAAATGTATCAGGTGTGAAATATTATTCTGTAGAGCAACTTCAGGATAAGAATGTAGTTGAACAGCAAATGCATTTAAGTGAGACTAAAATTAATGCGTTAATTAATTCGGGAGCTATGGCTATTTCTGATGTGTTTAATTCAGGAAAATATAATGGAATTAATACATTTTGTATGGCGATGCCTGTTAGACAGAAAGTTTATTCAATAAGGCTGACGAGGCTATGTATTATTCTAAAACGCATGGTAAAGGTCAGGCACATATATCATAAAAATAGAGAATATTAAAAAAGTCCTCTGCGTACATTATATAAAGAATGTATGCAGGGGATTTTTTTGAGAGAATATATTGAAGAAAGGGCAATGGAAAGTGCAAGATACATTGTAAAAAATAAGGCTACGGTAAGACAGGCCGCAAAGGTTTTTGGGATAAGTAAAAGTACAGTACATAAAGATGTAACGGAAAGGCTTGAAGTTATTAATCCTGGATTGGCAGGGGAAATAAGAAAAGTGCTAGATGTGAATAAAGCTGAACGGCATTTACGAGGTGGTATGGCGACAAGAGAGAAGTATAGTCATATGAGAAAATAAAAAAGACCTTAGCTTTTGCTAAGGTCATCATTTGCGGGGGACCTAGAGGGAATCTCACCCTCTAGGTTGAGTATGAAAAACTTAAAATACGCCATTATAGGGTATGACGTATACAAACTATGTGCACCACCTAATCGGTAGTACATTGACAATATAATAGGGAAATGTTACAAAAATATGAATAAAATGTAAAAAAGTAGAAAAATGTAATATTTTATACATAAAAGTTGTAATAATTGTAAAATAACAGAATGTTCAAAATTTGTAGCAAATATTTACTTTTATTTTCTTTTTAAATTGTATATAATGATTACAGTGTCAAGATTTGAAAGCCTTGATATCTAAATTAATATAATAAAAAATAGTTTAGGGAAAAGATTATTACATATACTATAATTACTGTTTGAAAACTTAAAGGAGTAACAAATGTTTAATACAGATATTGGAATAGATTTAGGAACGGCAAGTGTGCTTGTTTTTATAAAAGGAAAAGGTGTGGTTTTAAAGGAACCTTCAGTTGTTGCAGTTGATAGAGATACTGAAAAGATTAAGGCTGTAGGAGAAGAAGCGAGACTTATGATTGGAAGAACTCCTGAAAATATTGTGGCTGTAAGACCACTTAAACAGGGAGTTATTTCAGATTATTCAATTACCGAACAGATGATAAGATATTTTATACAGAAGGCAATCGGAAAGCGCTCATTTAAGAAACCACGTATTTGCGTATGTGTACCTAGTGGTGCAACAGAAGTTGAAATTAAGGCAGTTCAGGATGCAGCTTTTCAGGCTGGCGCAAGAGAGGTCTTTATTGTAGAAGAACCTGTTGCAGCAGCCATTGGTGCAGGAATTGACATAAGTAAGCCTTGTGGAAATATGATAGTTGACATTGGCGGAGGAACTACAGACGTGGCAGTTATTTCTCTTGGAGGAACAGTTGTAAGCACATCTATTAAGGTTGCCGGAGATGATTTTGATGATGCCATTGTAAGATATATGAGAAAGAAACATAATCTTCTTATAGGAGATAGAACTGCCGAGGAGATTAAGATTGGAATAGGAACATGTTTCAATAAATCTGATAATAAGAAGATGGAAGTACGTGGAAGAAATCTTGTAACAGGATTACCTAAAACTATTGAAATTACTTCAGAAGAGACTGAGGAAGCCCTTAAGGATGTTTCTGCAAGTATAGTTGAAGCAGTTCACAGAGTACTTGAACAGACACCACCGGAATTGGCAGCAGATATTGCAGTGCGTGGTATAGTGTTAACAGGTGGCGGATGTTTGCTTCATGGATTAGATCAGTTAATTGAATCTAAGACAGGTATTAATACTATGACAGCCGAAGATCCAATGACTGTTGTTGCCATTGGAACAGGTCAGTATTTGGATTATATTGATGAAGCGGCAAAAGAAAAGATTAATTAAAAACAACCAATAAATATTTATATAAAATGCTGTCCCAATGTGTATCTTTTAACTGTAGTTAAGAGATGCTTAAAAAGGATGGCATTTTTATTCCATAAAGATTTGGATATTTTGACATTCAAATCAGGTAAAATATATATTTAAAAGCAACTAATAAGTATTTAAATGATACGATTGAAAAAAGAGAGTAACTAGAAGGCAGTTATTAAGGAAAGAGAAAATATACCAGATGAAAACAGTTAGCGGATATGTTGAAAATATAACATTTAGAAATGAAGATAATGGTTTTACTGTGTTAACATTATCCAGTGGAAAAGAAGATATAACATGTACAGGTAATTTTGGATATATTGGTCAGGGAGAATATGTAGAAATAGAAGGCGAGGAAGTTTTCCATGAGATTTATGGAAAACAAATAAAGGCAACAAACTATAAAATTGTTCCTGCAACAGATGAATTATCGTTAAAAAAATATTTAGGTTCTGGAGCTATAAAGGGTCTTGGCGCAGTGCTTGCAGATAGAATAGTAGACAAGTTTGGTGAGGATACTTTTAGAATTATAGAAGAGGAGCCGGAGCGCCTTGCAGAAATCAGAGGAATTACTACAAGAAAAGCTATGGACATTAGTACTCAGCTTGAAGAAAAAAAGGATATGCGTGATGTTATGATTTTTCTTCAGGGATATGGAATTTCTCCTACATTAAGTACGAAAATATTTAATAATTACGGAACAAGGGTTTATGACATAATTAAAACTAATCCGTATCAGCTTGCAGATGATGTGACAGGTATTGGCTTTAAGACGGCAGATGAAATTGCCAGAAGAGCCGGTGTGGAAGTTAATGCGTCTGTAAGAATAAAAAGTGGAATGTGCTATGCTTTAACAGAAGCGTCTTTATCAGGACATACATATCTTCCTAAGGAAAAAATGGTGGAAACTACCATTAATTTGCTTGGACTAAGGGATCAGTACTTAAATGCTGACGGAACATACAATATGGAATTGCTTGATAACTGTTTTACGGAACTTGTACTTGAAAAGAAGTTAATTTTAAAAGAAATTGATGACAATCAGGCAGTGTTTTTGTCTACTTTTTATTATACAGAATTAAATATTGCAAGAATGTTGCTTGAATTAAATATTTCAACACCGGAAGATGATTATATTCTTGGGGTGAAAATGGATACAGTTGAGGATATGTCAGGAATTCATTTAGATGACCTTCAAAGACAGGCAGTTGTGGCAACACAGAATAACGGTGTATCTATTATAACCGGTGGCCCGGGAACAGGAAAGACAACAACAATTAATGCTATAATTCAGCTGTTTGAATCTGACGGATTAGAAGTAAGTCTTGCGGCTCCAACGGGACGTGCAGCAAAGCGTATGACTGAGGCTACAGGCCATGAGGCAAAGACTATTCACAGAATGCTTGAAATATCAGGTGGGCAAAGTGATGATCCTGAACTTGATGCGAAGTTTGGAAGAAACGAACAAAATCCATTGGAAACAGATGTTGTTATTGTAGATGAAATGTCTATGGTAGATACTTTTTTGATGCATGCGTTTTTGAAAGCTGTAACTGTTGGAACAAGATTGGTTTTTGTTGGAGACGTTAATCAGCTTGCAAGTGTTGGCCCGGGAAATGTTTTGAAGGATATTATTGAATCTGAATGCTTTAAAGTTGTACGTCTTACAAAAGTTTTTCGTCAGGCAGGGGAAAGTGGAATAGTAACTAATGCTCATAAGATTAATGAAGGAAAAGAAGTTAAACTTGACAATAGTTTTGGAGATTTTTTATATATAGAAAGAGAAAATGCTCAGATGGCATTAAATGCAACAATAGGTCTGATAAAAACAAAACTTCCAGCATACGTAGGAGCAAATGAAATGGACATACAGGTTCTTACACCTATGCGTAATGGAATTTTAGGCGTCAACTCTCTTAATCCGGGATTACAGATGTATATGAATCCGCCTGACAAAAATAAGAACGAAAAAGAGATAGCCGGTGTCGTTTTCCGAGAAGGCGACAAGGTTATGCAGATTAAAAATAATTATCAGCTTGAATGGGAGCAGAGAACAGATAAAGGTTTTCTTGTGGATTCCGGCTCCGGCATTTTTAACGGAGATATGGGAATTATTACAAAAATAAATAATCTTACTAATTATATAGAAGTAAAGTTTGATGATGACAGATATGTTACATATGATTCTAAACAGGCAGAAGAGTTGGAACTGGCTTACGCTGTTACAATTCATAAATCTCAAGGTAGCGAATATCCGGCAGTTGTAATGCCTTTGGTTTCGGGAGCTTCGATGCTTATGACAAGGAATCTTTTGTATACGGGAGTTACAAGAGCAAAGAAATGTGTGTGCATAGTCGGCAGAAAAGAAACTTTTAACGCAATGGTTAAAAATGAAGATCAGCATAAGAGGTATTCAGGATTGAAATGGCAACTTATTAATTATTATCAATAAGAAAAGGTGGGGGAATGTTAGGTAGAGTAATTGAGTGGATGTATCCAACAGTTTGCCCGGTTTGTCAAAAAGTTCTTGGCAAGGGAAAGATTATATGTGATACATGTAAAGATGAGTTACATATCATTAATGAGCCAAGGTGTGCTAAGTGTGGCAAACCATTAACAGACAGTGGTAAAACATATTGTAATGATTGCAAAAAGATGAAACATTACTATGACAGGGCAAGGTCTGTTTTTGAATACACAGGGGAAATGAAACTTGTTTTATACAGATTTAAATATGGAAATTCCAGGGATTATGGGAAATTTTTTGCAAAAGTGGCAAAAGATGTATTGGAAAATAAATTGAAAGAATGGAATGTTCAGGCAATAATTCCGGTTCCAATGTATAAAGATAAGGAAATAAAGAGAGGTTATAATCAGGCGGAAGTTTTTGGCAGAGCACTAAGTAAGGAGACGGGAATTGCTTTAGACGATAAATGTATTATTAGAAAGAAGTCTACGGTTCCCCAGAAAAAGCTTAGCAATGAAATGCGGAAAATTAATTTGCAGAAAGCCTTTGGCGTGGACAGGAAAATATGCTCCGAATATAAAACAGTACTTTTAGTTGATGACATATATACAACAGGTAGTACTTTTGATGCCTGTGCAAAGGTGTTAAAGGTGGCAGGAGTTGAGAAAGTGTATTGTCTTTCCGTGGCAGTTGGAAGGGATGGATAGAATAATAAAAAAGACTATAGTTTAGGAATTAATCCAGCTTCAAAATATAAATCGTAAATATTAATAAAAAAATGTTGACGCATTTGTATTTACGTGTTATATTTATGAGGCGAGCAACTAGGTCTTTTTTTTTTGCAAAAAAATTTAGACTTTAAACATATAAAAAATGCGGAGGTGAAACTCATGAGAACAAGAATTACATTAGAATGTACTGAATGTAAACAGCGTAATTACAATACAACAAAGGATAAGAAGACTCATCCAGACAGAGTTGAAACAAAGAAGTATTGTAAATTCTGCCAGAAACATACATTACACAAAGAAACTAAATAGTTTGAGTTAATGGAGGGTAAGAAAATGGCAGAGGCAACTAAGAAGAAAGAAAGTCGTATTAAGACTTGGTGGACAGGTGTTAAGGCTGAATTTTCAAGAATTATCTGGCCGGATAAAGCAACAATTATTAGACAGACAGTTGTTGTTGTGGTAATCACAATTATCGTAGGTGTTCTTATTTCTCTCATTGATAGTGTTGTACAATTAGGATTAGATGCTATTATTGGAAGATAAGAATTAAAAATATGAGGTGATTAAATGTCAGAAGCAAATTGGTACGTTGTTCATACTTATTCAGGGTATGAGAATAAAGTTAAGACTACTATTGAACAGACAATTGAGAATAGAAAATTGCACGATCAAATATTAGAAGTATCAGTACCTACACAGGAAGTTGTCGAACTTAAAAACGGCGTAAGAAAAGTTTCTGAGAAAAAACTTTTCCCAGGTTATGTGCTTATAAACATGGTTATGAATGATGATACATGGTATGTTGTAAGAAACACAAGAGGTGTTACAGGGTTTGTAGGTCCTGGATCTAAGCCGGTTCCACTTACTGATACAGAAATGCTTTCTCTTGGAATCAAGAATGAAAAAGTTGAAGTTGATTTTAAAGAAGGCGATATGATTGCAGTCATCGGTGGCGTTTGGTCAGGTACAGCAGGCGTGGTTAAACGTATTGATGAGAACAGACAGACAGTCACAATTAATGTTGACATGTTTGGTAGAGAAACTCCTGTAGAATTAAACTTTACAGAAGTTAAAAAGATGAATTAAGATTCACATTGTGAATTTTAATAATGCACATAAGTGCTAATAGAAGAAGGTTTTGCAATGAATAGCAAGGCCGTGGGAGGGATTCCCGCTAATACCACAAATTTAGGAGGTGCCGAAAGATGGCAAAGAAAGTAGAAGGTTACATTAAATTGCAGATCGAAGCTGGCAAAGCAACACCAGCTCCACCAGTTGGTCCAGCACTTGGACAGCATGGATTAAACATCGTTCAGTTCACAAAGGACTTTAACGCAAGAACAGCTGATCAGCCGGGAATGATTATTCCAGTTGTTATCACTGTTTACCAGGACAAGAGTTTTAGTTTCGTAACAAAAACTCCTCCAGCAGCAGTATTATTAAAGAAAGCTTGCAAGATCCAGAAGGGTGCAGGCAATTCATTAAAAGAAACAGTTGCTACAATCTCAAAGGCTGATTTACAGCAGATCGCTGAAACAAAGATGCAGGATTTAAATGCTGCAAGCATTGAAGCTGCTATGAGCATGATCGCAGGAACAGCTAGAAGTATGGGAATTAAGGTTGAAGACTAATTTTAAAATGAATTGAAAAAAGTGGGAGGTATATCCGCTATTACCACTAGGAGGTTTAAATGAAAAGAGGAAAGAAATATACAGAGGCAGCAAAGTTAATCGATAGAGCTGCACAGTATGACACAGAAGAAGCTATTTCTTTAGTAAAGAAAGCAGCAGTTGCAAAATTTGATGAAACAATAGAATGTCACATCAGAACAGGTTGTGATGGACGTCATGCAGATCAGCAGATCCGTGGTGCTGTAGTATTACCTAACGGTACAGGTAAAACTGTTAAAGTTTTAGTTTTCGCTAAAGGTGCTAAGGCTGATGAAGCTCAGGCAGCAGGCGCTGATTTTGTAGGCGGTGAAGAATTAATACCAAGAATCCAGAATGATGGATGGTTAGACTTCGACGTTGTTGTTGCTACACCAGATATGATGGGTGTTGTTGGTAGACTTGGTCGTGTACTTGGACCTAAGGGCTTAATGCCAAACCCTAAAGCAGGTACAGTTACAATGGACGTAACAAAAGCTATTGATGATATTAAAGCTGGTAAGATTGAATATAGATTAGACAAGGCTAATATCATTCATGTTCCAGTTGGAAAAGCTTCATTTACAGAAGAACAGTTAGCAGAAAACTTCAATGCACTTATGGGTGCTATTAATAAAGCTAAACCAGCTGCAGTTAAGGGTGCTTACTTAAAGAGCGTTACTCTTACATCAACAATGGGACCTGGAGTAAAGGTTAACCCAACTAAGTTAGTAAACGCTAACGCATAATTTAAGGTTGTTACTGAACAATCAGTTGACAATAAAACAAGAATGTGCTATTATGCACAGGTGGTTTAATACCAATTGCCGAAGACAGTAGGTGCCTACGGGGATTTATCCTTGACAAGGGCGTAAACTTAGTACCTACCGAGGAATGAAGTTATAAATATGACTGACAATACCTCTCTGTTTCGGCAGAGAGGTTTTTTATACTATTGTATAATATTCGGCGCAATGTTTGGTTGCAGACCTAAATTTTATAAGGAGGCAAAACAATCATGGCAAAAGTAGAGTTAAAGAAACCTGTCGTTGAAGAGATTTCAGAATTACTCAATGGTGCAGCTACAGCAGTTGTTGTAGATTACCGTGGACTTACTGTTGCAGAAGATACAGAACTTCGTAAGCAGTTAAGAGAAGCTGGTGTTGTATACAAAGTATACAAGAACACTATGATTAATTTTGCAATCAAAGATACTGAATTCGCAGATTTAGCTCAGCATCTTGAAGGACCAACAGCTATTGCAGTATGTAAAGATGATGCTACAGCAGCAGCTAGAGTATTAGCAAAATTCGCTAAGACAGCTGAGGCTTTAGAAATCAAAGGTGGCGTAGTTGACGGAATTTACTACGATGCAGTAGGAATCGGTCAGATTGCATCTATCCCATCAAGAGAAGTACTTCTCTCAAAATTACTTGGATCTATGCAGTCACCAGTTACAAACTTCGCTCGTGTTATTAAGCAGATTGCTGAAAAGAACGAAGAAGTTGCATAATCAGGCATGATCTGATAATGAATGCGAAGCATTCACATTAAAGATGGATTTAATAACATCGAAACAATTATAAAGAATTATTAATGGAGGAAATTACAATGACAACAGCAGAAATCATTGAAGTAATCAAAGGATTAACAGTTTTAGAATTAAACGATTTAGTAAAAGCATGTGAAGAAGAATTTGGCGTATCTGCAGCAGCAGGTGTTGTAGTAGCAGCAGCTGGAGCAGAAGGTGGAGCAGCTGAAGAAAAGACAGAATTCGACGTAGAATTAACAGAAGTTGGTGCTAACAAGGTTAAGGTTATCAAGGTTGTTAAGGATGCTACAGGATTAGGATTAAAGGAAGCTAAGGAAGTAGTTGACGGAGCTCCTAAGGTAGTTAAAGAAGGTGCTACAAAGGAAGAAGCAGAAGCATTAAAGGCTCAGTTAGAAGAAGTTGGAGCAGTTGTAACATTAAAATAATCGCGACAAACTTTTTGCAGAGCGTGCGCTCAAACATAAAAAGAGAGACAGGGTTGTGTTTACACAAAACCCTGTCTCTCTTTTTATGTTTGAGTGCGTACATTCTACAAATGTACGCGTGCTTTCTTCGATACCAAGTTGATAGTGCTTAAAAATATAACTCCAATAATCAAACAGAAATATTCAATAAAAAAGCCCTTGACACCAATTGTTTCCTATGGTAAAATTCTACTGTTATGCTTAAAAGTAGGCGTAGTGCGCCCTTTTGACAGCAATGAAAGTGCTAAAACAGTACAAAAACTTAATTTTATTAAGCAAAAGTAACTAAAAAAGTAATAAAATAAAGACAAGGAGTGAAATGTCAATGGAGAAAAACAGAATTCGCCCTGTGAAATCAGGAAAAGGCATACGTATGAGTTATTCAAGACAAAAAGAAGTTCTTGGAATGCCTAATCTTATTGAAGTTCAGAGAGATTCATATGAGTGGTTCCTGAGTACAGGCCTTAAGGAAGTATTGGAAGATATATCTCCGATTGAAGATTACGCACAAAACTTAAGCCTTGAGTTTGTTGACTTCAAATTATGCGAAGATGAGAAGAAGTATACAATCGAGGAATGTAAGGAAAGAGATGCAACATATTCTGCACCTTTAAAAGTTAAAGTAAGACTTCATAACAAGGAGACAGGTGAATTTACAGAACACGATATTTTCATGGGTGATTTACCACTTATGACTGCAACAGGTACATTCGTTATCAATGGTGCAGAACGTGTTATCGTAAGCCAGTTGGTTCGTTCACCAGGTATCTACTACGTTATCGGTCATGATAAAGTAGGTAAGGAATTATATACATCACAGGTTATTCCTAACAGAGGTGCATGGCTTGAATACGAAACAGATTCAAATGATATTTTCTATGTTCGTGTAGATAGAACAAGAAAGCTTCCTGTAACAGTTCTTATTAGAGCTTTAGGAATTGGAACAAATGCTGAAATCACTGAATTATTCGGTGAAGAAGAAAAACTTACAGCAACATTTGAGAAAGATCCAAGTACAAGCTATGAAGAAGGCCTTTTAGAACTTTACAAAAAGATTCGTCCGGGTGAACCTCTTAGCGTTGACAGTGCTGAATCAATCGTTGCAGGTATGTTCTTTGATGCAAGAAGATATGACCTTGCAAGAGTTGGTCGTTATAAATACAACAAGAAATTGGCTTACAAGAACCGTATTAAAGGTTTACCATTAGCTGAAGATGTTGTAGATATGACAACAGGAGAAGTTTTAGCAGAAGCCGGAACTGTTGTAACAGAAGAACTTGCTATTAAGATTCAGAATGCAGCTGTTCCATCAGTAATGATTCAGACAGATATTAAGAATGAAAAAGTTCTTTCAAACCTTGCTGTAGATATTAATGCATATGTTGACTTTGATTGTAAAGAATTGGGAATTAATGAAGAGGTTTATTACCCTGTTCTTGCTGAAATTCTTGCTGAAAATGAAACAGAAGAAGAATTAAAAGATGCAATTAAGAGAAACGTACACGAATTAATTCCAAAGCATATTACTAAGGAAGATATTTTCGCTACAATCAACTATTGTATGAATATTGAATATGGAATCGGTTCAGAAGATGATATTGACCACTTAGGAAACAGACGTATCCGTGCAGTTGGTGAATTACTTCAGAATCAGTATAGAATCGGTCTTTCAAGAATGGAAAGAGTTGTTCGTGAACGTATGACAACTCAGGATCTTGAAGGAGTTTCTCCACAGACATTAATTAATATAAAACCTGTAACTGCAGCTGTTAAGGAATTCTTCGGAAGTTCACAGTTGTCACAGTTTATGGATCAGAATAACCCATTGGGTGAATTAACACATAAGAGACGTTTATCAGCCTTAGGACCAGGTGGTCTTTCAAGAGATCGTGCCGGATTCGAGGTTCGAGACGTTCACTATACACATTACGGTAGAATGTGTCCTATTGAGACACCTGAAGGTCCTAACATCGGACTTATTAACTCATTTGCATCTTTCGCAAGATTAAATGAGTACGGATTTGTTGAGGCTCCATATAGAGTAGTAGACAAGTCAGATCCTGAAAATCCAAGAGTAACAGATGAAGTTGTTTACCTTACAGCAGATGAAGAAGATAATTACACTGTTGCACAGGCTAATGAACCATTGGATGCAGAAGGACATTTTGTACACAATAACGTATCAGGACGTTATAGAGAAGAAACATCACAGTTTGATAAGAAGAGAATTGACTTAATGGACGTTTCTCCTAGAATGGTATTTTCAGTTGCAACATCAATGATTCCATTCTTACAGAACGACGACTCAAACCGTGCCCTCATGGGATCAAACATGCAGCGTCAGGCCGTTCCACTTATTACAACAGAAGCTCCTGTTGTTGGTACAGGTATGGAAGCAAAGGCAGCTGTTGACTCAGGTGTTTGTGTTGTTGCTAAGCGTGCCGGTGTTATTGAAAGATCAACATCAAAAGAAATTACTATCAGATATGATGATAATGGAGAAAAAGAAACATATAAGCTTCTTAAATTCCAGAGAAGTAACCAGAGTAACTGTTATAACCAGCGTTCAATAGTATTTAAGGGAGACCACGTAGAAGCAGGTGAAGTTATTGCTGATGGTGCATCAACATCTAACGGTGAAATTGCACTTGGTAAGAACCCACTTATCGGTTTCATGACATGGGAAGGTTATAACTACGAAGATGCTGTACTTCTTAGTGAAAGATTAGTTCAGGACGATGTTTATACATCAATTCATATAGAAGAATACGAAACAGAAGCAAGAGATACTAAGCTTGGACCTGAAGAGATTACAAATGATGTTCCTGGCGTAGGTGATGAAGCCCGTAAAGACCTTGATGAAAGAGGTATTATCAGAATCGGTGCTGAAGTTCGTGCCGGAGATATTCTTGTTGGTAAGGTTACACCTAAGGGTGAAACAGAGCTTACACCTGAAGAAAGACTTTTGAGAGCAATCTTCGGTGAAAAGGCAAGAGAGGTAAGAGATACATCACTTAAGGTTCCACACGGTGAACAGGGTATCATTGTTGATGCTAAGGTATTCAAGAGAGAAAATGGAGACGAATTAGCTCCAGGCGTAAACGAATCAGTTCGTATTTACATTGCTCAGAAGAGAAAGATTTCCGTTGGTGATAAGATGGCCGGACGTCATGGTAACAAGGGTGTAGTTTCACGAGTATTACCAGTAGAAGATATGCCATTCCTTCCAAACGGAAGACCACTTGATATCGTACTTAACCCATTGGGCGTACCTTCACGTATGAACATTGGTCAGGTCCTTGAAATTCACTTAAGCCTTGCAGCTAAAGTATTAGGATTTAACATTGCAACACCTGTATTTGACGGTGCTGACGAGTACGACATTATGGATACACTTGAAATGGCAAACGATTATGCCAATACAGAGTGGGAAGATTTCCAGGCAAAATATCAGGATAAATTAAATCCTGAAGTTATGGAATATCTTGGTGAACACCTTGATCATAGAGAAGAATGGAAGGGTGTTCCAATTGCAAGAGATGGTAAGGTTAGACTTAGAGATGGTAGAACAGGTGATTACTTCGATAACCCTGTTACAATCGGATTCATGCATTACCTTAAGTTACATCACTTGGTTGATGATAAGATTCATGCACGTTCAACAGGTCCTTACTCATTAGTAACACAGCAGCCACTTGGTGGTAAAGCTCAGTTCGGTGGACAGAGATTTGGTGAAATGGAAGTTTGGGCACTTGAAGCTTATGGTGCATCATATACATTACAGGAAATCTTAACAGTTAAGTCTGATGACGTTGTAGGACGTGTTAAGACTTATGAAGCAATTATTAAGGGTGAAAACATCCCTCAGCCGGGAATTCCTGAATCATTCAAGGTACTTATTAAGGAACTTCAGTCATTAGCACTTGATGTTAAGGTATTAGATGAAAATGACAACGAAGTAGAATTAAAAGAAAGCATTGATTACGGTGAAACAAACTTTAATGCAATTCTTAATGATAATAAGAACTATAGCCAGAAGAAAGAAGACAGCCAGAGCTTTGAACAGGCTGGTTATAGCACACAGGAATTTGTAGGTGAAGAACTCCAGACTGTTGATGCTCAGGGAAATGTAGTTGAAGATGGAATGGATGAATAATTAAGAAGGGAGATTTGATCATGGCAGATAATAACGTTAGTGAACAGGTATCATTTGACAAAATCAAAATTGGTCTTGCTTCACCTGAAAAAATCAGAGAATGGTCAAGAGGCGAAGTTACAAAGCCTGAGACAATAAATTACAGAACTTTAAAACCTGAAAAAGATGGTTTATTCTGTGAAAAGATTTTCGGACCAAGCAAAGACTGGGAATGTCATTGTGGTAAATACAAGAAAATCAGATATAAAGGTGTAGTCTGCGACAGATGTGGCGTTGAAGTAACAAAAGCCAGCGTACGTAGAGAACGTATGGGTAGTGTTGAACTTGCTACTCCTGTATCACATATTTGGTACTTTAAAGGAATCCCTTCAAGAATGGGATTAATCCTTGATATTTCACCAAGAGTATTAGAAAAAGTATTATACTTTGCTTCATATATCGTGCTTGATCCAATGGAAACAACATTGGATTACAAGCAGGTATTGTCAGAAAAAGAATTCAGAGAAGCATATGAAGAATTCGGCGGAAAATTCCGTGTAGGAATGGGTGCTGAAGCTATCAAAGAATTGCTTATGGATATCGATGTTGAAAAAGAAGCAGAGCAATTAAAATCAGAATTATTTGAAGCAACAGGACAGAAAAAAGCAAAAATCGTTAAGAGATTGGAAGTTTTTGAAGCGTTCAGAAATTCAGGTAACAAGCCAGAATGGATGATTTTAGATGTAATTCCTGTAATTCCACCTGATTTAAGACCTATGGTTCAGTTAGATGGTGGTAGATTTGCTACATCTGATTTAAATGATTTATATAGAAGAATTATTAACAGAAACAATCGTCTTAAGAGACTTCTTGAATTAGGCGCTCCGGAAATTATCGTAAGAAATGAAAAGAGAATGCTTCAGGAAGCTGTAGATGCATTAATTGATAATGGTAGACGTGGTAGACCTGTAACAGGACCTGGTAACAGAGCACTTAAGTCTTTATCAGATATGTTAAAGGGTAAGCAGGGACGTTTCCGTCAGAACTTACTTGGTAAGCGTGTTGACTACTCAGGACGTTCAGTTATCGTAGTAGGACCGGAACTTAAGATTTACCAGTGTGGTCTTCCAAAAGAAATGGCTATTGAATTATTCAAGCCTTTCGTAATGAAAGAATTAGTAGCTAATGGTACAGCTCACAATATTAAGAGTGCGAAGAAGATGGTTGAAAGACTTCAGACAGAAGTTTGGGATGTACTTGAAGATGTAATCAAAGAACATCCTGTTATGTTAAACCGTGCCCCTACACTTCATAGACTTGGTATTCAGGCGTTTGAACCAATTCTTGTAGAAGGTAAGGCTATCAAACTTCACCCATTGGTATGTACAGCGTTCAACGCCGATTTCGACGGTGACCAGATGGCTGTTCATCTTCCACTTTCAGTAGAAGCACAGGCTGAATGTAGATTCCTTTTACTTTCACCTAATAACTTGTTAAAACCATCAGATGGTGCACCTGTAGCAGTTCCTTCACAGGATATGGTACTTGGTATTTACTATTTGACAATGGATAGAATGGTTGATCATTCTAAGGAAGAAGAGATTGCTTCTACAGTAGCTGAAGATGCTCCTATTTATGATACAGATGAAGAAATCAAGGAAGCTTTAGATAAAGGAATTATCGGAGCTCACGATATGATTAAGTATCATGCAGATGATAGAGTTGTAATTTGTGAACCTGTTGATGCATTAGGACATTCATTTAGTGATATTAATCAGGCTATTTTAGCTTATGAAAATAAAGAAATTTCACTTCACCAGAGAATTAAGGTTAAGAGAACTGTATTCAACGGAGAAGGAAAAGAAGTAACAGGTATTATTGACACTACACTTGGACGTTGTTTATTTAACGAAATTCTTCCACAGGATTTAGGATTCGTTAAGAGAGAAACTGATGAAGATTACCTTAAATTGGAAGTTGATTTCCACGTAGGTAAGAAACAGTTAAAGCAGATTCTTGAAAAGGTTATTAATAACCATGGAGCAACTAAGACTGCAGAAGTTCTTGATAATATTAAGGCTATGGGTTATAAGTTCTCAACAAGGGCAGCTATGACAGTTTCAATTTCAGATATGACAGTACCTGAATCAAAGAAACAGATTCTTGCAGATGCAGAACACACAGTTGATGAAATTACAAAGCATTATCGTCGTGGTTTCTTAACTGATGAAGAAAGATACAAAGAAGTTATCGAAACATGGCAGGCAGCCGATAATGAACTTACAACAGCCCTTCTTAGTGGTCTTGATAAGTACAACAACATCTTTATGATGGCCGATTCCGGTGCCCGTGGTTCTGATAAACAGATTAAACAGCTTGCCGGAATGCGTGGTTTGATGGCTGATACAACAGGTAAGACTATCGAACTTCCTATTAAGTCGAACTTCCGTGAGGGTCTTGACGTATTGGAATACTTCATTTCAGCCCATGGTGCTAGAAAGGGTATGTCAGATACTGCCCTTAGAACAGCCGATTCAGGTTACCTTACAAGAAGACTTGTAGACGTTTCACAGGATCTTATTATTAGAGATGTAGATTGTTGTGAAGGTAAGGCTATTCCATTTATGGAAATCGAAGACTTAGTTGATGGAAACGAAGTAATCGAAAGTCTTGAAGAAAGAATCACAGGTAGAACTGCTGCAGAAACAATGTATGATGCAGAAGGCAATATGATTGTTAAAGCTAACCATATGATTACACCAAAGCGTGCAGCAAGAATTGTTGCTACAGGTGTTAAATCAGTTAAGATTAGAACAATTCTTACATGTAAGTCACACGTAGGTGTATGTGCTAAATGTTATGGTGCAAATATGGCAACAGGACAGAGAGTACAGGTTGGTGAGGCAGTAGGTATCATCGCTGCTCAGTCAATCGGTGAACCTGGTACACAGCTTACTATGAGAACATTCCATACTGGTGGTGTAGCCGGTGACGATATTACACAGGGTCTTCCTAGAGTAGAAGAATTATTTGAAGCAAGAAAGCCAAAGGGACTTGCAATTATCGCAGAGTTCGGTGGTGTTGCTGAAATTAAGGAAACAAAGAAGAAACGTGAAATTATCGTAACTAACCCTGAAACTGGCGAATCAAAAGCTTATCTTATCCCTTATGGATCAAAGATTAAGATTCTTGATGGTGCTGTTCTTGAAGCTGGTGACGAACTTACAGAAGGTAGCATTAACCCACATGATTTATTAAAGATTAAGGGACTTCGTGCAGTTCAGGATTATATGATCCGTGAAGTACAGAGAGTTTACCGTCTACAGGGTGTAGAAATCAATGATAAGCACGTTGAAGTTATTGTTCGTCAGATGCTTAAGAAGATTAAGGTTGACACAGCTGGTGATTCAGAATTCTTACCAGGAACAACAGTTGAAGTTCTTGACTTTAACGAAGTTAATGAACAGCTTGAAGCAGAAGGCAAGGAACCTGCAACAGGTACACAGATTATGCTTGGTATCACAAAGGCTTCACTTGCAACAAGCTCATTTTTATCAGCAGCTTCATTCCAGGAAACAACAAGAGTTCTTACAGAAGCAGCTATCAATGGTAAGGTTGATCCACTTGTAGGTCTTAAGGAAAACGTAATTATTGGTAAGTTAATTCCTGCAGGTACAGGTATGAAGAGATACGGAGATGTAAAGTTAAGTACAGATGAACGTATCGCAAGAGAAAAGGAACAGGCAGCATTAGCAGTTTCAGCAGAAAATGTAGAAGATGAAGCAGAAAATGCTAAAGAGAACAATGATGTAATTGAAGTTTCAGAAGAAACAATTGAAATTACTGAAGAATAAAACATTTGATGGAAATTTATAATAAAGTTTCCATAAAATAATAACAGACAGTTCGTAACCATCCTGTCTATAAACAAAACTAAGGAAGAATCTGCTAGATATAGCAGTTTAAAAAGAGTGTCCTTAGTAGGCACTCTTTTTATTTTATAGGAGAAAAACAATGGTAGAAGGATTTAATCCAATAAGATATTCTGTCATAGAAGACAAGAACCCTAGAGAGATAGTAATGTTAGTTGGAGATGGATGTAAATGGAGAAAATGCAGATTTTGTGATTATCATTTAGATTCAAGCAAAGACATAGAAGCCAATTTTCAGTTGAATAAGCAGGTTTTAAGTAATGTAACAGGAAAATTTGGGGAACTTGAAGTTATAAACTCAGGAAGTTTTGTTGATTTAGATAAAAAAACTATAGAATTGATTAAGCAAATATGTTTGAAAAAAGGTATAAAAGAAATCCATTTTGAATGTCATTATATGCATAAAGATGATGTTCAAAATTTTAAAAATTCTTTTTTGAATATTGGAATTAAACCGATTATAAAGTTAGGTTTAGAAACTTTTGACTATGATTTAAGAGAGAAAGTTTTAGTTAAGGGAATTGAAGAAAAGAATCCTGAAGTAATTGCAAATTATTTTGATGAAATTAATTTGTTACAGGGAATTTCAGGACAAACAAAGGAATCAATGATTAGTGATATTGAGACAGGTTTAAAATATTTTAGCAGAATATGTGTAAATATTATGGTTGAAAATCAGATGCCGATTAAACCGGATAAAAAGGTTATTGAACAGTTTATGGAATATGTTTATCCTTTGTACAAAGATAATGATAGGGTAGATATATTATTAAATAATACAGATTTTGGTGTAGGATGATTAAAGCAGAAAATAAAAATGTCTAATGAAATATTACTGGTTTTATCAATATTTATAATTTACGGAAGCGTAATAGTAATGTATAAATTATTTGGAAAGCAGGGATTATTCTGCTTTACAAGTATAGCAACAATTGCAGCTAACATAGAAGTTTTAATAATGGTCAAAGCATTTGGAATGGTTATGACATTGGGAAACGTTTTATTTGCGTCAACATTCCTTATAACAGACATTGTAAGTGAAGTATATGGAAAGAAAGATGCAAAAAGAGCAGTACATATTGGAATTACAACATCAATTGTATTTATAATACTTTCACAGTGGTGGCTTTTATACACACCGGACAGCACAGATTTTGCAATGCCTGCAATGCAGACAATTTTTTCAAATACACCAAGACTTATGATTACAAGTATGGTTGTATACGCTATAGTTCAGGAATTTGATGTTTGGGCATACCATAAATGGTGGGATTTTACTAACAAATTAGTAGGAGACAGGGAAAGATTTCTTTGGCTTAGAAACAATGGTTCAACATTAATTTCACAGTTTTTGAATAATATTTTGTATACATTTGGTGCATTCTGGGGCATTCATGATTTTAAGACACTTATAAGTATTGCAATTTCAAGTTATGTAATATTTATAGTAACAAGCCTTGCAGATACACCATTTGTGTACTTGGCAAGAAGAATATCAAAGAAGATAAAAGAATAAGAAAAAGGGGCACACGATTGATTTGGTGTTGCCCCTTACTTATTTTATGCGTTGTATAGCTAGATAACTCCGCTTCAAACACGTTACTTTTCTTGTTTTGCTCCGTCATTTATTATAAGACAAAAATCACCGGATGCACAAATGTATCGAGTGATTTTTTTAAATAATTTTATTTATTAAATACAGATATTAAACCGTTTACAATTATGAATAGTGTTACAAGTGGAAGTATCCATTTGCAGTAGAAACGGATTTTTCCAGGAACTTTCAGGCCGTTTCCGGTGTTGACTTCTTTTAGGTAGTTGTCCCAGCCCCACCCGTATTTGCTTGTGCAGAAGAGTGTGTAAATTAGGGAACCAATTGGAAGTATTAGGTTACTTACAAGGAAGTCTTCTAAGTCCATTACATTAGTGCCTTTTCCTAAAGGATGGAAGCCGGATAGGATGTTGAAGCCAAGAACGCAAGGGATTGAGCCTATTATTATTAAAATTGTATTAATGAGGGCTGTCTTTTTTCGTCCCCAGCCCCATAAGTCCATACAAGATGACATTATGTTTTCAAAGACGGCTATTACTGTTGAGAAAGCTGCAAAAGCCATAAAGATGAAGAAGCAGCTTCCAATTATTCTGCCACCGGGCATTTTTATAAATATGTTTGGCAATGTTACAAAAATAAGACTTGGTCCCTGATCAGGATTTACTCCGAAAGCAAAACATGATGGGAATATTATAAGTCCTGAAACTATTGCAACAAAAGTGTCTAAGGCTACTATGTTGATTGATTCACCAAGTAGTGAATGGTCTTTACTTAAGTAGCTTCCGAAAATTGTCATGGAACCCATACCAATACTAAGTGTGAAAAATGCCTGATTCATTGCAGCAACAAGAACATTAATAAGTCCAATATTTTTTATTTGCTGAAAATCAGGTACTAAGTAGAAATACAAGCCCTTAGAAGCACCTTTTAAGAAAATGCTGTTTATTGCAAGTACAGCCATAATGACTAAAAGGGCAATCATCATTCCTTTTGAAATTTTCTCAACACCATTCTGTAAGCCTAATGAGCAAACAAGAAATCCAATTATAATTACAACAACTGTCCAGAAAATCATTTCCGAAGGTACAGAATTCATATCAGTGAAATGATCCTTAACCTGAGAGGTTGTAGCACCAATAAAATCACCTTTGGCAGTGTCAAAGAAATATTTAAGCATCCATCCTGCAACTGTAGTATAAAACATCATTAATATATAATTGCCGGCCATTCCTATGTAACCATGTAAATGCCAAAACTGACCTTTCTTTTCTAAAGTTGTAAACGCTCTTGCAATACTTTGCTGACTAGCTCTACCAACAGAAAATTCCATTGTCAAAATAGGAAGACCTAGTATAACAAGAAATAAAACATAAAATAATACAAAACATCCGCCACCGTTATTTCCAACTACATAAGGAAAACGCCACACATTACCAATACCAATGGCGCAACCGGCAGAAATAAGTATAAATCCTAAACGGGATTTGAATTTTTCTCTTTCCATATAAATATAAAAACCTCAATTCTAAAATAGTCACTGAATCATATTAAATAATAAAAAACAATTTGTCAATTTAACGTATTAGAGCGATGAAATATGCAATAAATCGAATATGCTTGTAAATAATGATTAAATGTTGCAATTAATACTACATTTTATTATAATAAAAATATTGCTACTTTAGTACGCTAAAGACTGCATGGCTTATAAATACTCCTTTGGGAGTGAGAAAATATTAACAAAGAAGGATGGAAAAATGAAAGATACTCTTGAAATCAGATGGCACGGTAGAGGTGGACAGGGCGCTAAAACAGCAGCATTATTGTTAGCTGAAGTAGCGTTTAAGACTGGCAAGAATGCTCAGGGATTTCCTGAATATGGTCCGGAAAGAATGGGTGCCCCTATTACTGCATATGACAGAATCAGTGATCAGCCTATTAGAGTTCATTCTAATATTTATGATCCTCAGTATGTTGTGGTTGTTGATGAAACATTGATAGAGATAGTTGATGTAACAAAAGGCTTAAGAGAAGATGGAGCAATCCTTATTAATACAGCCAGACCAAAAGAAGAAATTATTCCACATTTAAAGGGATATAAAGGTAAAGTTTATACAGTAGATGCAAGAAAGATTGCAATGGAAACATTAGGAAAGAATTTCCCTAATACACCAATGCTTGCAGCCATTGTTAAAGTTACCGGAGTTATTGACGATGAAACTTTCCTTAATGAAATGGAAGGTTCTTTTAAGCACAAGTTTGCTAAGAAACCTGAAGTTATTAAAGGTAATATGGATGCGTTAAGAATAGCGTTAAGGGAGGTTAAGTAAATGGCAAAGACAGATATATCGAGATTAGGTCAGGATGTGGCATGGCAGGATGTTACATGTGGTAATACAATTGTAGGTTGTGGTACAACAAAACAGTTTATAACAGGAGACTGGACTAATGTTGCCCCTGTTATTGATGAAGAAAAGTGTAAACAGTGTCTTTTATGTGTGCCTGTTTGCCCGGACAGTGCAATTCCTGTAAAAGAATATAAAAGACAGACTATAGATTACGATCATTGTAAGGGATGTGGTATTTGCGTTAAGGCATGCCCATTTGGAGCAATTAAGATGGAGGTGAAAAAATAATGCCAAAGAGAGTTTTATTATCAGGAAATGAAGCTGTAGCTACAGCTTTAAGACAGATTAATCCGGATGTTTTCCCGGCATTTCCAATTACACCTTCAACAGAAATACCTCAGTATTTTTCTAATTATGTTTCAAACGGATTAGTAGATACTGAATTTATTACAGTAGAAAGTGAACATAGTTCTATGAGTGCGGCTATAGGAGCTTCAGCAGCAGGTGCAAGAGCCCTTACAGCAACATCATCTGCAGGTCTTGCATTTATGTGGGAAGTTTTAGGAGTTGCTGCTTCAAGTAGATTGCCTATTGCATTGACAGCAGTTTGTAGAGCACTTACAGGACCACTTAACATTAACTGTGACCATTCAGACACAATGGGAGCAAAAGACAGTGGTTGGATTCAAATTTATGCTGAAAATAATCAGGAAGCTTACGACAATATGGTTATGGCATATAATATAGCTGAAAACAAAGATGTCAGACTTCCTATTATGATTTGTCAGGATGGTTTTATTACAAGCCATGCTGTAAACGATATGGAAATTCTAGATGATATGACAGTTAAGGATTTTGTAGGCGAATATGAACCTGAAGATTATCTTCTTAATCCAAATGAAACATTTGCTGTTGGCCCTTATGCTGTATCAGATTATTATATGGAATCAAGAAAAGCTCAGGCTCATGCCATGGAAAATGCAAAGCAGGTTATTCTTGATGTGGCAAAGGATTTTGAAAAAATCTCAGGCCGTAAGTATGGTCTTATTGAAGAATATAAGATGGAAGATGCAGAATATGCAGTAGTTATAATCGGTTCTGCAGCAGGAACAACTAAGGATGCTATTGATCATATGAGAGAAAATGGTGAAAAAGTAGGTCTTGTAAAGATTAGATCATTTAGACCATTCCCAGGCAAAGAGATTGCAAAAGCATTAAAGAATTGTAAGGCAGTTGCAGTAATGGATCGTTCAGAGAGCTTTTCAACTAACGGAGGACCTGTTGGTGCTGAAACAATGCAGGCTATGTATATTGAAAAATGTCAGGCACTTGCTATCAACATTATGTATGGTATTGGTGGTAGAGATGTAAGAGTTGAAGATATGATTAATGTATATGAAACATTAAAAGAAATCGCAAGAACAGGTGAGACAGGTGATGTTTACCGTTATATGGGATTAAGAGACAAGGAGGCAAAATAATGGGCTATAATTTTAAAGAAGTAATGAATAAACCTGAAAGATTTGCTCCAGGTCATAGAATGTGTGCAGGTTGTGGAGCAACAATTTGTGCAAGAAACGTGCTTCGTGGACTTCACGAAGGAGACAAGGCTGTTATTGGTTGTGCAACAGGATGTCTTAATGTTTCATCTTTCCAGTATCCATACGTTGCATGGGAAGACAGTTATATTCATAGTGCATTTGAAAATGCCAGCTCAACAATGGCAGGTGTTGAAGGGGCTTACAAGGCTATGAAGCGTAAAGGCAAGATTAAAGAAGATTATAAGTTTATTGTATTTGGCGGTGATGGTGGTACATATGATATTGGTATTCAGTCATTGTCAGGTGCAATGGAACGTGGAACAAATTATACATATGTGTGTTATGACAATGGTGCTTATATGAATACAGGAACACAGCGTTCTTCAGCTACACCTATGTATGCTGATACAACAACAACTCCTGTAGGCACACAGTGCAATGGTAAGGAACAGTACAGAAAAGATCTTGCAGCAATTCTTGCAGCACATGATATTCCTTATGTTGCTCAGACTACATATTTCAACGGAATGAAGGATTTGCATACGAAGGCTGAGAAGGCTATTTATACAGAAGGACCTGCATTTCTTAATGTTATGGCTCCATGTCCAACAGGTTGGAAATATAAAACAGATGAAATTATGGATATTTGCAAATTAGCAGTAGAAACTAATTATTGGCCATTGTTTGAAGTAATTGATGGAAAGTGGATTTTAAACTATGAACCTAAGAACAGACTTCCAATCGAAGATTTCTTGAGAACACAGGGTAGATTTAAGCACTTATTTAAACCAGGTAATGAACATCTTATTGAAAAATTCCAGAAGGAAGTTGATAGAAGATGGGAAGATTTATTATTTAAGTGTAGCAGATAATATTAATCACAAAAAACGTGACTGGAATGGTGAATTATGAAGAGTTTTAAGTTTAACAGAAAAAAAGAAGATTTGCTTCCTGTAATGAAGGCTAAAGCCGAAAAAGCAAACATTAAAATGACAAAAGAGAAGGACAAGATTTCTCTAATGTTAGAAACCGGAAAGTTTCAAAACGGTGAAGATGCAGTGCCTGTAATCTTTAAAGGGAAAATAACAAACACAGAAACAGGTTGTACATTTGATGGAAAATATACATACGGTTTTTATTTGTATACATTGGTTATAGTTGCAGCAATTCTTATAGTCGCAAGATTTTCCTGGTCGGCATATCAACATCAGATGGATAATATGATACTTTGTGGTATAGTAACAGTATTATTGATTGGATTGATTGTTGTTGTAACAAAAAAATCAAAAGGTGGAAAGAATGTTATAGAGAATCTTCTAAATAATTTGGATTTAAAATAATAAAAACTTGACATAGTCATTGATGTAATTTAATATTAACATAATACCAACGGAGGTAACAGAAATGTTGCCTCCGTTTTTGCGTTGCAAGGCAGGATTGTAGGAGTGCGAAGCAGGTTACAATCCGTAGAGTTAAGATTTGGGCTTTTGAAACTTAAATCATTATATGCAGAAAAAATGTTGCAGACGCGAATATAATAAAAAGGAAGAGAGGTAGGTTTATGAGTTTGGCAGAAATTGTATCAAAGATGGATGATTTTGTTTGGGGACCTGTAATGTTGATCCTTTTGGTGGGAACAGGTATTTTTCTCACTATAAGATTAAAGTTCAGACCTTGGAGAAACTTGGGATATGCACTAAAAAGTACATTAAGTAAAGAAGCAAGAACCAAAAGTCGTGGAGAGGGAGATGTGTCACCGTTCTCAGCTTTGACAACAGCTTTGGCAGCTACAATTGGTACTGGAAATATTGTAGGTGTTGCCACAGCCATGGTAGCAGGTGGACCAGGAGCTTTGGTTTGGATGTGGATTTCAGCCTGTTTTGGCTTAACTTCTAAGTTTAGTGAATGTATGTTGGCTATCAAGTACAGAGAAGTTAATGAAAAAGGTGAAATGTCAGGTGGCCCAATGTACACAATGAAAAAAGGTTTCAAAAACAAGAAAGTTGGAGCAGTACTTGGTATGCTTTTTGCAATTTTTGCAGTTATAGCTTCTTTTGGAATAGGAAATATGACACAGGCAAATTCAATTTCAGAAGCTTTAAATAATACATTTGGTGCACCGTCAGCAATTGTTGGAGTTGTGCTTACTGTTTTATCCTTAATTATTATTGTTGGTGGTATTAAGAGTATTTCAAAAGTTTCATCAATAGTAGTACCTGTAATGGCAATTTTTTATGTGATAGCAGGATTGATTGTTATTTTGATAAATATTAAAAATGTTCCATCAGGACTTGCAATGATTTTTAAAATGGCATTTAACTTTAATGCAGTAGGTGGCGGACTTTGTGGTGCAATAACAGCATCACTTATGAATGCTATGCGTTATGGTGTTGCAAGAGGTGTTTTTTCTAATGAAGCAGGAATGGGTTCAGCAGCAATTACAGCTGCAGCAGCTACTACAGATGATCCTGTAAGACAAGGGTATATTAATATGACAGGTACATTTTGGGATACAATTGTTGTTTGTACAATTACAGGACTTTGTATTGCATCATCAGGTGTTCTGGGAATAACAAGTGATAGCGTAACGGGAACATATAACAGAATAGGAGACAACGTGGCAATTGTAGCTCAGACAGTTTCAGATGGAAAGGTGGCAGATGAAGATTACCTGATTAAAAAAATAGATTGTAATTCATTAACACTGATAAGTAATAACTCAAAAAACGAAACAACAGAACTACAGTTAAGTTATAAAGGAGAAAACACAAACAATAATATAGAAGGAACTTGGTGCGATTCTGCAGGAAATGAATATGTTTTCGACAAAAACGGAAAATATAAATACAAAGAATTAGTTCAGGGTTCTGCATTAACAATAGAAGCTTTTTCATCGGCATTTAAGAAAATAAACAGGAACTTTGGTGGCTTTGGTGCATGGCTTGTTACAATAGGAATTACTTTATTTGCCTTTTCAACCATACTTGGCTGGGAATATCACGGTGAGAAAGCCTTCGAATACATATTTAAAACACACAAATACAATATGGTATACAGAGTCGTGTTTTCGCTGGTTGTTTATGTAGGAGCAACCCAGTCATTACAACTTGTTTGGAACTTCTCGGACATAGCAAATGCACTTATGGCAATACCAAATCTAATCTGCTTGCTTGCAATGAGTGGTGTAATAGCTAAGGAAGTAGAAAGATACCAAAAGGTAATGGAGAAAGAAAAGAAATAGAAAACGGCTGACAGGCGACAAGTTTTTTTACTTGAGCAGCTTGACTATATTTATATGAAAAAAAGAGGGATATGTTTTAGATAATAATTGATTCACAAAATCAATTATTAAGATGCACTGAACAGAGAATTTATCAAAAATTCTCTGTGAATTGCATCGGTTCTAAAATAAATAAACCTCTTTTTTTCATCAATAAATATTCAAGCTGTGAAGTAAAATACTGTCGCCTGTCAGTCGTTTTCTGGTGAATTTTCGGCAACAGAAAAATTCTTTTTCCTTGATAATAATTAGAAAAATAGATATACTTAATAGCGTATTACTTTTACAAGGGATAAAGTTGGAGGCTATATAATGAATTTAATTGAGATTAAGAATTTGTATGAAAACAAAGAAAATTTTTTAGATAAAGAAATCGAGGTTGGCGGCTGGGTTCGTAGCATTAGAGATTCAAAGACTTTTGGATTTATTGTCTTAAATGATGGAACTTGCTTTAAACCATTACAGGTTGTTTACAGCGATAAGCTTGATAACTTTAGCGAAGTTTCTAAGACAAATATTGGTGCTGCATTAATAGTAAAGGGTAAGGTTGTGGCAACTCCTAATGCTAAGCAGCCTTTTGAAATTCAGGCAGATGAAGTATATGTGGAAGGTGAAAGTACACCGGATTATCCATTACAGAAGAAGCGACACAGCTTTGAATACCTTAGAACTATTTCACATTTAAGACCTAGAACAAATACATTCCAGGCAGTTTTCAGAGTGCGCTCACTTTGTGCTTACGCAATTCACAAATTTTTCCAGGAGCAGGGATTTGTTTATGTGCACACACCACTTATAACAGGAAGCGACTGTGAAGGCGCAGGAGAAATGTTTCAGGTTACAATAATGGACTTAAATAATGTGCCAAAAACAGAAGAAGGAAAAGTAGATTATACAGAAGACTTCTTTGGAAAACCAACTAACTTAACAGTTTCAGGTCAGTTAAATGGCGAAACTTATGCAATGGCATTTAAGAAGATTTATACATTTGGGCCAACATTCAGAGCCGAAAATTCTAACACAACAAGACACGCAGCAGAATTTTGGATGATTGAACCTGAAATAGCTTTTGCAGACCTTGCAGATGACATGGAACTTGCAGAAGCAATGATAAAATACGTAATAAAGTATGTTTTGGAAAACGCACCGGAAGAAATGAATTTCTTTAACAGCTTTGTTGACAAAGGATTATTAGATAGATTAAATCACGTAATGAATTCAGAGTTTGGTCGTGTTACTTATACAGAGGCAATTAAATTATTGGAAGAACACAATGATAAGTTTGAATACAAAGTAAGCTGGGGTGTAGATCTTCAGACAGAACATGAACGTTACCTTACAGAGCAGATTTTTAAACGCCCTGTATTTGTAACAGATTATCCAAAGGAAATAAAAGCATTCTATATGAAGCTAAACAAAGATGGAAAAACAGTTGCTGCAATGGACTGTTTAGTTCCGGGAATCGGTGAAATCATAGGTGGAAGTCAGAGAGAAGAAAATTATGAAGTATTAACTAAGAGAATGGAAGAATTAGGACTTAACGAAAAAGACTACCAGTTCTATCTTGACCTTAGAAAATATGGAACAGCAAGACATGCCGGTTTTGGATTAGGATTTGAAAGAATGATAATGTATTTAACAGGTATGGGAAATATTCGTGACGTAATCCCATTCCCAAGAACTGTAAATAACTGCGAATTGTAAGAAAACGGCTGACAGGTGGCAAAGTTTTTTACTTGAGCAGCTTGATTCATTTATATAGAAAAAATAGACCTATTTTTTCTATAAACAAATGTTCAAGATGTGAAGTAAAAGACTGCCACCTGTCAGCCGTTTTCGGGAAAAAACAGTAATTTAAAGTTCTTGTAAGGCACATTAAGAATTTCTTAAGAATTGTTGTAAGTTGTTTTTAAAATTTTAACATTAATATATAGGCATATGATGAAGATGTGTGAAAAACGCAGTGTCATATTTAGATGGAGGGTAATATGTACAATATTTTAGTTTGTGATGATGACAAAGATATAGTGGAGGCTATTGATATTTATTTGTCAAAGGAAGGTTATAACATTATTAAGGCTTATGACGGAATGGAAGCAATGGAAATTTTGAAGAAGGAAGATATTCAGTTACTTCTTATTGATGTTATGATGCCAAGACTTGACGGTATAAGAGCAACTTTGAAAATAAGAGAAAAAAGCATTATTCCAATTATTATTTTGTCAGCAAAATCAGAAGATTCAGACAAGATTATAGGACTTGATGTGGGAGCGGATGATTATATCACAAAGCCATTTAATCCATTGGAATTAATTGCAAGAGTTAAGTCTCAGATTAGACGTTACACAAGACTTGGCACAATTGCAGAGCCTAAAAGTAATGTTTATAGCGTAGGCGGTCTTGAAATCGACGACGAGTGTAAAGAAGTAAAAGTTGACGGAGAAATAGTGAAACTTACACCTTTTGAGTATAATATTTTACTTTTCTTAGTTAAGAACCCGGGAAGAGTTTTTACAATCGACCAGATTTATGAGGCTGTTTGGAATGAGGAAGCTGTTGCGGCAGACAATACAGTGGCTGTACATATTAGACATATCCGAGAAAAAATCGAAATTAATCCAAAAGAACCAAGATACTTAAAAGTAGTGTGGGGAGTTGGATACAAAATCGAGAAGCAGTAGAAAGGAAATGAGATATGAAAAAGCAAAGAATATTTTTACATACTTTAATATTAGTGCTTGCAGCAGCCTGCTTTGGAACAGCAGCCTATGGTTGGACTAAATATGCTAATGTAAAAGCTAAAAATGAGTATAGGTGGGAATACCAGGACCAGTATGAGACACTTGTAACTGATTCGTTGCAGGATATTGTAGCACAATATTTGTATATAAAGAATTTTTCTGATAATAAAAAAGTTCTTGTTGAAAGTAGTGAGTATGGAAATTTAACAGCAAAAGACATAAAAAAACTTTATAAAGATGAAGATAAAAAAAATGAGTTCTATAATAAGCTATATGATTTAGAAAGCACGAAAAATGATGATGAAAATTTTATGACAGATGAGCAGAATAATCAATATAAATATTATAAGAAAGCAGTGAAATATATAGCTGAATATGAAGATATACAAGATTTTGATGCTGTAAAAAGTATGATTTATGATAAATCTAATATTCCTGAAATTAATTCAGCAAGAGATGGACTGAATTATGAGATAATGTATACTGACGGTGAAAATTCACATAAAATCACTACAAGTAATAATTTGTCTGATAACAATAAATATAGAGATTATTGTATTATTGAAAATGGGGCAATAAATCCACTGGAAAATAAAGGCATAATGGAAAATTTTAATATGTATATTGAAGATATGTTTGAAAATGCCGGTGGCGAGGGAGGATATGAAACGTCAATATATTTAAGTGATAGAGCTGAAGAATTATGGGTAAATTATTATGATGATGTAAAAGATTTTCCAAAAGCTCTTATTGAATGTTCTTTTGCTGTAGATAAGACAGATAGTGGATATTTAAATAAATTGCATGCTAATTATGAAAAGGCACCATCTAATCTTTCAGGTACTAAGAAAAGTTTATCAGTAATTGTATTAATGTGTGGCATATATGTTTTGGTGGCATTTGTATTATATTTGTTACTAATGGTTCAGGCGGGCCATAAGGAGAAAGGTGATAAGCCTTTATTAAACAAGTCAGATAAATTGTGGTGGGATGTAGAAGTGTTTGTGGCATTTATTGCTTGCTTCATTGCAATTATTCCGTTGTCACAGAATGTATATTATAATTGGAAGTATGAGGAGAAAACTTTGTTCAAGATTCTTCTGGTAGGCACAGGCATAGCATCACTTGTTGCTGTGGAATTAACAGTTTTGTTAAGCGAAAGTTTTGTCAGAAGAATAAAATGCAAAACATTTTGGAAGACAACTTTAATAGGAAAGATTTTTTATGGAATCAAAAAAATAATTAAATATTTACTGTTAAATGTAAAAACATCAATTCTTGTTATTGCTTTTGGAATAGCCAGCTTTATCTGGTGCAGTATGGCGATATTGGGAGCTTATAATGAATATACATTGTTTGTTCCAACTTTAATGATAATAATTTTAATAGTTGCAGTTTGTGCATTTGTACTTATTTTCTTTAAAGAATATGATTCAATTACAGAAGGAACAAAGAAAATATCAGAAGGTAATTTGGATTATAAGATTGAAGATGAGTATAAATTCAAATTAAACAGAAGTTTGAAAGAATCAATAAATAATATTGGCGACGGATTGAGCAAGGCTGTGGCAGAAAGTGTTAAAAATGAGAGAACTAAAACTGAACTTATCACTAATGTTTCCCACGACCTGAAAACACCACTTACTTCTATTATTAATTATGTAGGGTTGTTAAAAACAGAAGGACTTAAAAGTGATAATGCAGAAAAATATTTGGAGGTAATTGACAGAAAATCCATAAGGCTTAAAAATCTTACAGAAGATTTGGTGGAGGCATCTAAGTTAAATGCAGGGGCAATTAATTTTGAAATGCAGCAGATAGACATAGTTCAATTAGTGAACCAAAGTCTTGGAGAGTATGAAGAAAAATTCGAAGAAAAACATCTTACTGTAATGAAAACAATACAGGAAGAACCATTATATGTAATGGCAGACGGAAGAAAAACATGGAGAGTGTTTGAAAATTTATACGGAAATATTTATAAATATGCAATGGATAACACAAGAGTTTATGTGGATATAACAAGACAAAATGACAAGGTTGTTATATTTATAAGAAACATTTCAGCATCTCCGTTAAACTTTAATGCCAAGGAATTAACGGAAAGATTTGTTAGAGGCGATAAGTCAAGAACTACTGAAGGCAGTGGTCTTGGATTATCAATTGCAAAATCCATCGTCGAAAAACAAAATGGTCAGATGAATATTTATTTAGATGGCGATTTGTTTAAGGTTGAGATAATGATGAACTTAAAACAGGCTTAAAATAAAATTAATATCAGAGTGTACAAAAAGTCTTCTCCACACAGTTATACAGGCGAAAGTGTGAAGAAGGCTTTTTTTAAAAGTAATCAAAAAAGGTGTTGACTTTTGGAAAATGCTCTCATATAATGGAACAGTACGTTTATAGGTTGTAATATGCCTATGCGTAAAATAAATATGTGATTAACACATAATTCTAATAACAGGAGGTGAAAACGGAATGCCTACATTTAACCAGTTAGTAAGAAAAGGACGTCAGTCAGCAGTTAAGAAGTCTACTGCACCAGCATTGTTAAAGAGTTACAACTCACTTAACAAGAAGATGAATGATACAGCTTCTCCACAGAAGCGTGGTGTTTGTACAGCAGTTAAGACAGCTACACCTAAGAAGCCTAACTCAGCTCTTAGAAAGATTGCCAGAGTTCGTCTTTCTAATGGTATCGAAGTAACAAGCTACATCCCAGGTGAAGGACATAACCTTCAGGAACATAGCGTTGTTCTTATCCGTGGTGGTAGAGTAAAAGACTTACCAGGTACAAGATATCATATCATTAGAGGTACTCTTGATACTGCAGGTGTTGCAAATAGACGCCAGGCACGTTCTAAGTATGGTGCTAAGAGACCTAAAGCAGGTAAATAGTAGCAGGATGGCTTAATTAAGCCAATCACGGGTTGAATGAATTTGTGACGGTTATTAGAATTATGCTAGAGATATAGACAGTCTAAAGCCGTGAGCAAGGACACAACTTAAGTGAGTACCTAAGATCTAATCGCATGTATCCACTATATGCGGTTACATGCAAAACGGAATTTCTAAATAAAAGTATAAAAATGGAAATTCTGTCAAAATTGATTAAGGAGGGAAGTAACATGCCACGTAAAGGACATACTCAGAAAAGAGAAGTATTAGCTGATCCAATGTATAACAGCGTAGTAGTTACAAAGCTTATCAACAACATTATGTTAGATGGTAAGAAAGGTGTAGCTCAGAAGATTGTTTACGGAGCATTTGATAAGATTGCTAACCAGACAGGCAAGGATGCTATTGAAGTATTCGAAGAAGCTATGAATAACGTTATGCCAGCTCTTGAAGTTAAGGCTAGACGTATTGGTGGTGCAACATATCAGGTACCTATCGAAGTAAGACCTGAAAGAAGACAGGCTTTAGGACTTCGTTGGATCACATTGTATTCACGTCAGAGAAGTGAAAAGACAATGGAAGAAAGATTAGCTAACGAAATTATGGATGCAGCAAACAACACAGGCTCATCTGTTAAGAAACGTGAAGATATGCACAAGATGGCTGAAGCTAATAAGGCTTTTGCTCATTATCGTTTCTAATATAAAACTGCAATTGTCACAGAACTGGCTGCTATGCAGTTTGTAACTGTGACCGTATGGCAGTGAAGAATTACAAGAAGGTAATTCTTTAATAAGATATTAAATTAAGGAGGAAAAAACCTTGGCTGGAAGAGAATATCCACTAGAGAGAACAAGAAACATTGGTATTATGGCTCATATCGATGCCGGTAAGACTACTTTAACAGAACGTATCTTATATTATACTGGTGTAAACTATAAAATTGGTGAAACTCATGATGGAGCTTCTACAATGGACTGGATGGAACAGGAACAGGAAAGAGGTATCACAATTACATCTGCCGCTACAACTTGTCACTGGACATTAGAAGATCATCATAAGCCAAAGGCTGGTGCGTTAGAACATCGTATCAACATTATCGATACACCGGGACACGTTGACTTCACAGTAGAAGTAGAACGTTCACTTCGTGTATTAGATGGTGCTGTTGGTGTATTTGATGCTAAGGCTGGTGTTGAACCACAGTCAGAAAACGTATGGCGTCAGGCTGACACATACAATGTACCTCGTATGGCATTCATCAACAAGATGGATAAAATGGGTGCAGATTTCTTTTATTCAGTTCAGACAATTATTGATCGTTTAGGAAAGAATGCTATTCCTGTACAGATCCCAATCGGTAAGGAAGATGATTTCATCGGATTAATCGATTTGTTTGAAATGGAAGCATATTATTATAAAGATGATAAGGGTGAAGACATCGAAATCACAGCTATTCCTGATGACTTAAAGGATCTTGCTAATGAATGGCATGAAAACCTTGTTGAAAAGATTTGTGAATTAGATGATGACCTTATGATGCAGTACCTTGAAGGAGAAGAACCTTCTATCGATGATATGAAGGCTGCTCTTAGAAAAGGAACAATCGCTTGTGAAGCTGTTCCTGTATTCTGTGGTTCTGCTTATAAGAACAAAGGTGTTCAGAAGATGTTAGATGGTGTTATCGAATATATGCCAGCACCAACAGATATCCCTGACATTACAGGTACTGATGAAGATGGTAACGAAGTAGTTCGTCATTCTTCAGATGATGAACCTTTTGCAGCATTAGCTTTCAAGATTATGACTGACCCATTTGTAGGTAAGTTAGCATTCTTCAGAGTTTACTCAGGTACAATGAACTCAGGTTCATATGTTTTAAATGCTACAAAGAATAAGAAAGAACGTGTAGGCCGTATCGTACAGATGCATGCCAACAAGCGTACTGAAATTGATAAAGTATATTCAGGAGATATCGCTGCTGCTGTAGGTTTCAAAATTACTACAACAGGTGATACAATCTGTGATGAACAGCATCCTGTAATTCTTGAATCAATGGAATTCCCAGAACCAGTTATTGAGCTCGCTATTGAGCCTAAGACAAAGAATGACCAGGGTAAGATGGGTGAAGCTTTAGCTAAGTTAGCTGAAGAAGATCCTACATTCCGTGCTCATACAGACACAGAAACAGGTCAGACAATCATCGCTGGTATGGGTGAGCTTCACTTAGATGTAATCGTAGACAGACTTCTTCGTGAATTTAAGGTAGAAGCTAACGTTGGTGCACCTCAGGTTGCATACAAAGAAACATTTACTAAGGCTGTTGATGTTGATAGCAAATATGCTAAGCAGTCAGGTGGTCGTGGACAGTATGGTCACTGTAAAGTTAAATTTGAGCCTATGGATCCAAACGGTGAAGAACAGTTTAAGTTTGAATCTACAGTAGTTGGTGGTAACATTCCTAAGGAATATATCCCAGCTGTTGGTGAAGGTATCGAAGAAGCTGCACAGTCAGGTATTATTGCCGGATTCCCTGTACTTGGTGTACATGCTACAGTATATGATGGATCTTACCATGAAGTCGATTCATCAGAAATGGCTTTCCACATCGCTGGTTCTATGGCATTTAAGGATGCTATGGCTAAGGCAGATCCAGTATTACTTGAGCCTATTATGAAGGTTGAAGTAACAATGCCTGAGGAATACATGGGTGATGTTATCGGAAGCTTAAATTCAAAGCGTGGACAGATCGAAGGTATGGACGATATCGGTGGTGGAAAGATTGTTAAAGCATTCGTTCCATTGTCAGAAATGTTCGGTTACTCAACAGAACTTCGTTCAGCTACTCAGGGACGTGGTAACTATTCAATGTTCTTTGAAAAGTATCAGGCAGCTCCAAAGTCTGTTCAGGATAAGATTGCATCTGCAAGAGCAAAATAATATATGGATTTAACCATTAATTTAATATAAAGGCTTGAAAATCTTCCCATTATAAAATATAATGGGAGATAAGCCTATGTAAAAGACCACAAGGTCTGAAATTTTAATTTTATTATTTTTAGGAGGATTATCAAAATGGCAAAAGCTAAGTTTGAAAGAACAAAACCACATTGTAATATTGGTACAATCGGACATGTCGATCATGGTAAAACAACTTTAACAGCAGCTATTACTAAAGTACTTGCTGAAAGAGTTGAAGGTAATGAAGCTACAGATTTCGAAAATATCGACAAGGCTCCAGAAGAAAGAGAAAGAGGTATCACAATCTCTACAGCTCACGTTGAATATGAAACAAAGAAGAGACATTACGCTCACGTTGACTGCCCAGGCCATGCTGACTATGTAAAGAACATGATCACAGGTGCTGCTCAGATGGACGGTGCTATCCTTGTAGTTGCTGCTACTGATGGTGTTATGGCTCAGACAAAGGAACATATCTTACTTTCACGTCAGGTAGGTGTTCCAAAAATCGTTGTATTCATGAACAAATGTGATATGGTTGACGATGAAGAATTACTTGAATTAGTAGAAATGGACGTTACAGAAATCCTTGAAGAATATGGTTTCGACGGAACTCCAATCATCAAAGGTTCAGCTCTTAAAGCTCTTGAAGATCCATCATCAGAATGGGGCGATAAGATTATGGAATTAATGGATACAGTTGATGATTACTTCCCAGATCCAGAAAGAGATACAGATAAGCCTTTCTTAATGCCAGTAGAAGACGTATTCACAATCACAGGTCGTGGTACAGTTGCTACAGGTAGAGTAGAAAGAGGAACACTTCACTTAAACGATGAAGTTGAAATCATCGGTGTTAAGGAAGAAACACAGAAGACAGTTATCACAGGTATTGAAATGTTCAGAAAGCTTCTTGATGAAGCTCAGGCTGGTGATAACATCGGTGCTCTTTTAAGAGGTATCAACAGAGACCAGATCGAAAGAGGTCAGGTTCTTGCTAAACCAGGTTCAGTAACATGCCATAAGAAATTTACTGCTCAGGTTTACGTATTAACAAAGGATGAAGGTGGACGTCATACTCCTTTCTTCAACAACTACAGACCACAGTTCTACTTCAGAACAACTGACGTAACAGGTGTTTGTGAATTACCAGATGGTGTAGAAATGTGTATGCCTGGTGATAACGTAGAAATCACAGTTGAACTTATTCACCCAATCGCTATGGAACAGGGTCTTGGATTCGCTATCCGTGAAGGTGGTAGAACAGTAGGTTCAGGTAAGGTTGCTACAATCATCGAGTAATCAATTTTACAATCAATAAAACCTAGATTTTATAGAGCTTTCGAGAAATCTTCTCGGAAGCTCTTTTTTTCGTTTAAAGATTTTAAAAATAAGAATTGGCTACGCAATGGCTATGCACAGCAAGTTATTGAAAACATTATGGGGTGGAAGAACTATCATAACTATATGAATTCCTTGTTAAATAAAAAGTACCCTTAAGTGGCACTTAAGGGTACTAGATAATTAGTGATTACCATTTTGTAATTTTTTTAACATCAGCTGCTCGTTCTGGATCTTTCTTAATTTGAAGTTGAGCTTTAATAAATTGATCAACATCATTTCTGCCTTCATCTGTTAACTGATAGTAGTTAGTTAGGTGTTCATCTATCTTAGGCATATTATTTTTCCCAAACATTTCCATTAATGGATAAAGAGAGTTCTTGAGATATGTTTTAATTCTATTTCCATCAAGAACTTTATCAAATCCTGAAGGAAGTTCAGGTAAGACAATGTTCTTTTCATCAGACCAATTTTCAGCTTTTAATGCTGAATCAGAGCAGATGTCTGATACTTCAACATTTAATGCATTGGCGATACGAAGTGCAAAATCGAATCTTATAGATGTGTCTTTTTGAATAATTGAATATAGTGTAGTTGGACTTATAGTTGTCACCTTTGCCAACCATCTTACGCTTTTCTTTTGCTCATCAAGTATATCTTTAAGTTTCTTTCCGTCACCCATGTTTATTACCAACCTTTCTTCGTTTTATATAGTATAGCATAATGTACGAAAAAAGTATATAGAAAATAAAATGATTTACGAAAAATACTTGACTATACGAAAATCGTACATTATAATGGCTACAGAAGATATACGAAAATCGTACATAGAGTACATTTGGTTATATCAAATTCATAACAAAGGAGGTGATTCTATGGCTTCTATACAGAAATATTTATTTGATGCTAATGAGGTGGCTATTATATTAAATTGCTCTAAGTCTCGTGCATATAATGTTATTCATGAGTTAAACGAAGAGTTAGCTGATAAAGGCTACTATGTAGAAAGAGGTAAAGTACCTAAGAAGTTTTTAGAAGAAAAATTTTATGGCTTAGTAATTGAGTAGTCAGGAAAGGAGCAAGCTTATGGCAAGTAAAGATAAGCAGACAGGTTGTTGGATTGCTCAATGGTATGAAGTAGATGCTTATGGAAAAAAGAAGCATAGAAAAAAGCGTGGATTCAAAACAATGCGTGAGGCAAAACAGTTTGAGGCTGCACAATGCTTAAAGACCGAAGGGGATATGGATATGTTTCTTGAGGATTTTGTTGAACAGTATTTTGAAGATAAGAAGAATGAACTTAAGCAAAGAAGTATTCAAAATAAACGTTATATGATTAATCAGCATATCCTTCCTTACTTTGGGAAGTTAAGGATGAATGAAATTTCACCTTTACAAATTACAAAGTGGCAGAATGAAATGTATACTAAAGGATTCTCCGAATCATATTTAAGAATGATTCAGAATCAGCTTACAGCATTGTTTACACACGCTACAACAATATATGACTTAAAGAGTAATCCTATTAAGAAAGTAAAAAGAATGGGAAAGAATTGTACCAGAGAACTAAATTTTTGGACTATAGATGAATATGATCAGTTTATAGCAACTATAGAACCAAATGCAAAATACTATGTTATATTTGAAACTTTATTTTGGACAGGAATGCGTATTGGTGAATTACTTGCGTTAACAAAAAATGATATAGATTTTGTTAATAACAAGATTAAAATTTCTAAGACCTACTATAGAAGCAAAGGTGAAGACATTATAACACCACCTAAGACAGAACAGTCTAATAGAATTATTGATATTCCAAATTTTCTTAAGACAGAAATTGAGGATTGGAGTAATTCTTTATATGGGCTTCCGGACAATGCGAGAATTTTTCAAATTGTTGCAAAGGCTGTTGAAAATAAGTTGAAGAGAAATATAGTAAAAGCGAAAGTTAAAGAAATTAGAGTTCATGACTTTCGACATAGCCATGCTTCATATCTTATTAATCAAGGAGTAGATGCTTTGATTATAAAAGAGAGATTAGGACATACAGATATAAGAATTACACTTAACACTTATGGACATTTGTATCCTAATCAGCAGAAGAAAGTAGCAGACATGTTAGATTTTAATAGATCTAATAAAAAAGAGTCTTAACGGCGGCAACCGAAAAGACTCGAATGATAACAAGAATAACCCTTGCTATGTAACGTTTATATTATATCAAAGGTTGTTCTTGCTATCAATGAAATATACAGAAATAGTGAGGATAAATTATGACAAATTTAAGTTTAATTAATATGGCAGATGTGGAAAGTAAGAATGTTGAATTCCTATGGTATCCATATATCCCATATGGAAAGATAACAATTATACAGGGAGATCCTGGTGAAGGTAAGACAACAGCGGTGCTAAGGATTGCAGCGCTGTTAACCAAAGGTGAGATGCTACCTGAGGATAAACAGGAAAGAGAACCTATTAATGTAATATATCAGACTGCAGAAGATGGTCTAGCAGATACAGTAAAGCCAAGACTTGAAGCAGCTGGTGCTGATTGTTCAAGGATATTGGTAATTGATGAATCTGCAGAGAATCTTAGTATGTTAGATAGCAGAATAGAAGAAGCGTTAAAAGAAACAGGTGCAAAGCTTATAATATTAGACCCTATACAAGCTTATTTGGGATCAAATGTTGATATGCATAGAGCTAATGAAATAAGACCAGTAATGAAACATTTAGGAAATATAGCAGAGAAGTACGGATGTGCAATTATTCTTATTGGTCATATGAACAAGGCTAGTGGTTCAAAATCAACGTATAGAGGCTTAGGGTCTATTGACTTTCAAGCTACAGCAAGAAGTGTGTTGATAGTTGGAAGAATAAAAGATGACCCAACCTGCAGAGTTATTGTTCATGATAAAAGTAGTTTGGCACCAGAAGGTCCTTCAATTGCTTTTCGTTTAGATAAGGACAATGGATTTGAATGGGAAGGCATAATTGATATCACAGTAGATGAATTATTAAGCGGAGAACAAAAAACAAGTAAGCTTAATAAGGCAAAAGATTTCTTGAAAAGTTATTTGGATGATGGTCCAAAAGCATACAATGATATCGAGGTAGAAGCAGCTGAAAATGGAATAAAATCGAGGACGCTTTATACTGCAAAGGATGAGCTTGGTGTTGCATCCAAAAAAGTTGGAGCAAAATGGTTTTGGGGATTTTAAATGAAGATTGCAAGATTGCAAGGTTGCAAAGTATATAGAGATTGCAATCTTGCAGCCTTGCAACCTTGAAAGGAGAATACTGATGAAACAAATAGATGAAAAGAATGTTTTAATACCATATAAATTGTTCATTGAATTAATTAAATTCTTTCTCTCAGGAATTGATATTGATGAGGATTATGTCAAAGAAGAATTAGAAAAGAAAATGAATAAAATGGTGTTACGTGAATTATATACAAACTCAAAGGTGGCAAAGACTGATGAGGAACGAGAAGCTAGTAGACAAAAGTACCTAGATCAGAAAGGTATTCCAGAAAACTTTAGGTATTAGATTAAGCCCTCGGCGTTTGAGAGCGAAATACACCCATCGCACAAAATCTTACGATTTTATGCTCCTAAGGGTTTAAGTATTTCGCCCTTGCAGGGGGCTTTTTTTATCACAAAATCATACTGATTTTCTGGCAAAGAAACTGAATTTCTATACAGAAGGGAGTAATAATTATGGCAAGAAATTCATTTATTCAGATTAGTAAATTAACTAATCTGAAAGGGCGTATCGATTATATTACTAACCCTAAACGACAGGAAAATCTATACGCCATTTATGATACTGCAGACGATACATTTTGGCAGGAACTTGGAAAATGTAATCGACTAGAATTTAAGAAAAGTGGAAGTGCCGGTTCGTGTATTGAATCAAGAGAATTGATAATAGCACTGCCAGAACAGTTTTGTTATATGAATAAGCAAAAGGTGTTAGAGGATTTTACAAAACTGTTTAAAGATAATTACGGAGTAAATTGTATTGCAGCACTTCATCATAACAAGACAAAAACTAATCTTCATATTCATCTTATATTCGCTGAAAGAGAAGAACTAAAGGATGGAGTTGAAAAGATAGCAACAAGAAACATGTTTTATGATGAGAATGACAGACATGTTAGGACAAAGAAAGAGATTCTTGATAGTGATGGTAATATTAGAAAAGGTTGCTCGATAATAAAAAAGGGTGAGATCTATGAGTATAATAGATTTTCTAAAAAGAAAGCTGTATTTAAAGCTAGATCATTTTTGAAGGGTGTCAAGGAACTTTATACGGAACACATTAATTTGTTTCTGGAGGATAAAGACAAGCTTCAAGTATTTAGTGATAAGGATATATATTTGCCAACAAAGAAGGTTGGTAAGAACAATCCAAAGGCAGAGGAAATAAAAAAACTTAATGAAGCAAGGACATCATGGAATAGTATGGTTGATGAAGCTTTATATTGTAATGTTCCAAGAGCGCATATTAAGACGATAAAAGATACAAAGATTAGCAGGCTGTTTAAAAAGGCAGGAAGTCAATTTACAAAAGTAAAGGGTGGAATTAAGCATAATCAATCTAGTAGAGACAATGGCAGAGTATCCATATTTTCGTTGTTATTTTTAGAAGGAGTAGAGCTTGCTAAAAAATGTTTGGCGGGATTAGTTAAAATATATAAAGCTGCTACAGTTCCAAAATCTCCATATCCAGAAGTGCAATTCAAAGAAATGGATAAGGCTTTTGACTTAATGATGAATGCTCATAGAGAAGGAAATTATTGCAGTAGTAAGATTCGAGAGCTAGAGGATCGAATTAGTAGAAAAGATTATAAAATGTTTGGTGGAAAGCGAGAACTTCAAGAGCAGATAAAGAGCTTAGAGGAACAAAAGAGTAAATATAAAAACATTGAAGTTAAAATGCTTAGAGTACTTGGATTTACAAATGTGAGAGATGCAGAGTCTGAGTTTGGCAGAATGAGAACAGTAATGAGTGCATATGAAAGCAAGGTAGAAGATGCATTGTGGGCTAAGGAAAACCTTGAAAAAGATGTTCAGTATTATATGAAAAATTTAGATTCAATTGAAAGTGATGCTAGAGACATTGATATGGAACGAAGAAAAGCATTAAGTAGGTAATCAACTGAATATTGAGCAATTGGGATAGAGGGTGTTTTGTTTGTATAGAAATGAAATATTCTATATTTTTTCTTTGTAAAAGAAACGGCAAAGAGTATTAGCTAGAAGGAATGAGAGTTTGTTGAAAAAAGGTGTTATATCTGTGGAGAGTTGAATGGAAGTGTGATAAAATTGTTGGAGAAATTAGTATAGTGGAGGATAGTTATGAAATACGATTGTGGTTTTTCAAAAGAAAACAAACGGTTTAGATATCGCACTGGAGGAATCATTGTTAATAATGGGAAAATGCTCTTTGTTAAAAGCGGAGTTGGAGATTATTACTATATGATTGGTGGGGCAGTACAAATGGGGGAAACTTCTGAAAAGTGTATTGAAAGAGAAATGTTTGAAGAAACAGGACTTAATGCCCATGTCGACCATCTTGCAGTCGTATGTGAGAATTTCTTTAAAGGAATTGGTGGAGTAATAGATGGTTTTGATTGTCATACGTTAGAGTTTTACTACTATATGAATGTGGAAATTGGAGATTTGAGTAATTGTAAAACAGAGACAGATATAGGAGAAAAATTGGTTTGGCTACCAATAGAAGATATTAAAACTAGCCAAATAAAACCTACTGTTATTAAAGAAAGAATATCTGAAATTCTTAATTCACCTAATATAATACATATCATTGAAGAAAGAGATCGTTAAATTTGAAGTTATATGGAGGGATTGTTATGGTAAAATATGTTTTATGTATATTGACTATATTATTATTGGTTGTTTATGCATTTATATATTTTGATTTGAAGAAATATCTTAAAGTGCATGAGAACGAATTGGTAGAAAACAATATTAAAGGATTGTTAGGTAGAACAATTGCAATGACAGTTATATCTGTGTGTGTAGGTGTAATAGCGATTATTCTTCAAATAATGTGATGTGAAACTTTCAGTCTTGCGGAGAGATTGAAAGAAACAGAAGATTTGAATTTGACGAATAGATTATATAAGGGAGTTTGGAAATGAAAATAGAACTAATAGACTTAACGGAAGATAACATGAAACAATGCTTTGAACTGAAAGTTGCAAGCAACCAAATGCAATATATAGCTTCAAATGAGGATTCTTGGAAGGCAGCAAAAGAAAATGAGAAGGTAGCTCGTCCTTTTGCTATATGTTGTGATGAGAAAATAGTGGGATTTACCATGTTTGCGTTTGATGAGGAATATGATGATTCTAATGACAGATACTGGCTGTGGAGATTTATGATTGATGAAAAATTGCAGGGAAATGGGTATGGAACAGCAGCCTTACAAGTAATCATTCAATATTTCAGGGAACATGGTGCGAACAATATCCGCTTATCAACCAAAGAAACCAATACAACTGCATTATCTATGTATCGTAAGGCAGGCTTTCGTGATACGGGAGAGATGAATGATGAAGAAATTGTGCTTCAACTGGATTTGTAAATTTGAATTTTATCAGATTGATAGCAGAGTTGAAAATGATTGGAGGATGGATGAAAATGAAAACGATAGAAATTGTTGGAGAAAATTATTTTGGGTATTGGGATAAAACCAGAACTGCTTGTAGAGGTATTGTTATAGATGGAGAACGAATCTTGCTTTCATATGAAACAAAAACAAATCAGTGGATGATTCCGGGCGGAGGCTTGGAAAGAAATGAAAGTGATGAAGAGTGTTGTATTCGGGAAATTGCTGAAGAAACAGGGGTACAAGTAGAAACTTCGGATTGCTTGTTAGAAATTGCTGAATACTATGCGAACTGAAAATGGGTGAATCGGTATTTTATCTGCAAAGCAACAGGTACAACTCAAATAAAACAAACAGAAAGAGAAATACAAGTTGGTATGGAACCAAGATGGCTTGATATATCTGAAATTAAAGATATTTTTTCACAGCATAATTCATATATGGGAGTCGATGAGATGCGTAGAGGAATGTATTTGAGAGAGTATACCGCATTAAACGAATTGCTTTAATAAACTGGAAAAACGGAATTTACGGAGGTAGCAATGGCTTTTGATTTTAAGAAAGAATACAAAGAATTTTATATGCCTAAAAATAAACCAGAGATTGTAATTGTTCCTAAAGCAAATTATATTGCGGTTAGAGGAAAAGGTGATCCAAATGACGAAGGTGGGGCATATCAGCAGACAATAAGTGTGTTATATGCTGTTGCGTATACTCTGAAAATGAGTTATAAAACGGATTACAAAATCAAAGGATTTTTTGAATATGTAGTTCCACCACTTGAGGGCTTCTGGTGGCAAGAAGATACAGATGGTGTAGATTATACTGATAAGTCTACATTTAACTGGATTTCCGTTATACGATTGCCTGACTTCATAACGAAAGAAGATTTTGAATGGGCAGTTGAAACCGCGACAAATAAGAAAAAATTGGATTGTTCATCTGCAGAGTTTATGACTATTGATGAAGGGGTGTGTGTGCAGATTATGCATTTGGGAGCATTTGATGACGAACCTGCAACGGTTGCTCTTATGGATGCGTATTTAGAACAGAATGGATATGTTAATGATATGAATACAGAAAGATTTCACCATGAAATATATCTGTCTGATGCAAGAAAGGTTGCTCCGGAAAAATGGAAAACAGTTATTAGACATCCTATAAAGAAATTGTAAATTTCCTTGTTGTTGAGGCTTATCCTTGAAGGAGGATAAATTATCAAGTAACTTATTGGTTGGGAGTTTTTATGATCGTTTTATGGGTATGTAACTAATTTGAAGTTATGGAGACCAGCTATGAAAAGTCAACCATAAATTAGCAAAAAATTTCTTTTTCATATCGGTGGTAAAAAAGGGTAACTTTAATAGAGCTCCCTTAGGGTGCTTTTTCAAAATCTATCGATATTGGTATACAGACCTCTTATTTGAGGTTAAATTCGACATTGTCGGTGAGCATCTTCCAGATGACTCTGACAAGTTTGCCGGAACAATGCCCAAGTGCATTGTAGTGAGACCGGCCTTCAGCCCTCTTGGCATCATAATAAGCCTTGAAGGTTGCGTTGTTTCTGACAACGTTCCAAGCTGCATTTACAAGGGCATATCGTAAAACACGAGAGCCACGTTTGGACATCCTTGTTGTCTTAGCCTGAAAGTTACCAGACTGATAAACAGAAGGATCCAGACCTGCAAAAGCAAGCAGCTTGTTTGGATTGGAGAAACGGTGAATGTCACCTATTTCACCAAGGATCATTCCACCATTGATATATCCGATACCAGGAATGGTCATGATGACAGAATCATTGAATTTCATGATTTCAGTCATTTCAGCTTCAACTCTTTCTAATTGGCTATCAAGTAACTCAATCTGTGAGATTGTGTGAGTTACGTGAATAGATAAAGCGCTGTCGCTGGCACCGACAGACTTCTCTGCCAGAACTCTTAACTGCTGAGCCGTCTCCTTATCAAAATGACCGTGGGAAGTCGATTTCAGGAGATGAGCCAGGTGAGTCATATGCATAGAAGCAATAGTTTCCGGTGTTGGCGCCTCTTTGAGAAGCGCATAAACAGACTTTTGATGCAAACCAGATTTGAAGAAGTATTGTAATTCAGGAAATACTTCATCCAGATAAGAAGTCAGCTGAATCTTAAGCCGGGTTCGCTGCTTAATGGTTTTCTGGCGAAAACGACCAAGTGCTTTCAAATCCATAAGGTCGAGATCGTAGAAGGTTACAAATCTGAGATGGTCCTGCATCATAAGTGTTTTACAAATGATGTAAGTGTCGACTTTATCAGTCTTCGTCTTGCGGATGTTATTTTTTCGCATAGAGGAAGTCTTGATAGGGTTGAGAACACACACTTTGTAGAACGAAGCAACAAGATATCGGACAAGGTTGTCGCCGTAGTGTGCCGTTGACTCAAGACCGATGATGAGGCTGTCTTTATCGAAAGAATCGAGTTTAGAGATCAGCAGTTGGAAGCCATCACCGTCATTTGTGAATTGAAACGGCTCAATGAGTATTTCGCCATCTGAAGATATGGCAGATGCAAAATGGTTAAGTTTGGCAATATCAATGCCAACAAAAATCATCATGAGGTTGTACCTCCCTTTCTAAAGTCTGATACCGTGATATCCACCAGCGATTATCATCGTAGACTTGATGGAAATAAGTACTCGGATTGCTCCGGCAACATCCAGCTATAAACAATTCAGATAAAGGTAGCGGCAATACACTCCTATAGAGTAGTCAGAGCTACAGGGCAAAATCAAAAGTCCACAGTATCTGAATGTATTGAACCACGATATTAAAAAGAAAGGAAAGATGTGATATTGATCTTCCTCAATATCATACAAGGATAATATGACAGGACAGGTGCAAATGAAAAAGAAAGTGCATTTTTCAGAATTT
>OGCO01000598.1_pt1 | contig 60205 bp, 54 predicted proteins | sample 1570171 | NCBI WGS metagenome assembly OGCO01 (sample SAMEA4370583, study PRJEB24528) | human gut metagenome
TAACAGTATCTTAGAGTCCAGAAATCCATTGGCGATCATAGCCAGGCCACAAAAGATAAACAGTCTGGAGCTGACACGGTGTGTGCGATTCCAGTTTTCTTCACTGGACAGTGTCCATGGAATCCGAATGCCAGCACTATAGTTCTGTTTTGTTTTTGCCAGATAATTGCCAATTACCAAAAGCATGAGTCCAATGATCAGATAAGTGAGCAGAGTAATATTCACATTTATTCCAAGAGCAATAGCATAGCTAGAGCACACAACAATCGGGGAAAGTGCAGCCATAAACCACACAAGTGCCCGGATCAGCTTCGGACTGATGTTCTGGCGTTTTGGATCAACATGGGTGAAAAGAAAGCAAAACCACATCATTGCAAACATAAAAAGCGGAAGTCCGAAAACGGTAATTGCCTTGCTGCTCCAGCCATCTGGAGTATTTCCAGTGGAAAAATGGGTAGGGAGCTTTGCCGGAAGCTGATTCCACAAAAGCAATCCGATCAAGATTGGGCTTAAAGAAAGAAGGCTGCCAAGTAACAAAGACCATTTATATTTTTTCATCATGAGATTCGTCTCCTTTCAAGTCTTTTAACCATAGAAGTAATTCTTCTACAACGGAAGTATTCAAATCATAGTAAATAAAATTCTTTTCTTTTGTTTCCCATATCAGATCAGCCTTTTTCAAAATCTTTAGATGATAGGAAACAGTAGCACCGGTCATATGAAAATGACTACCAATTTCTCCGGCGGACATTCGGCCATTCTTTAATAACTGTAAGATTTCTCGGCGTGCAGGATCGGACAAGGCCTTAAAAGTATCTGCAAAAGCCATAGCATCACTTCTTTCAAAAGTATTTAGAAATATTTCTAAATATAATATATTCTGACGAAGCAGAATTGTCAACAACTATTTAGAAAAATATCTAAATTCTAAAATCCTTGTGTTTCAATCGCTGCTATATGAAAAATATGGTAGTATCACTGTTCAAAAGCTGTTCAACATCTGGCTTTTCCCTTCAGTTATACATGGCCCATAGATTCCGCATCTGTCTGCTCAACTGCTCATATGACCATCTTTTTTTACTGTTTGTGCGACTGTTGCTGTCATTGATGATAAAACCGTCCCTGTCATATCCGATTATCGTTATAAAATGGCCGGAATCTGTAAAATCTCCGGGTCCTACATTGATGGTGATCAGACATCCCTCATCCAGTTTTGCCTTTATTCTGTCCTCATCCATCGGCACTTCCTCAGCATGAATCCCATAATGTTCACAACCTTCACTAATCAGTGTCCAGCTGCTACCTGATCCCGGCACACTGTATCCGGCACTCTCTGCGTATTCTGCTACAGATGCCGGTGTAACCGTTTTATCTCCGGTCAGATACAAAACGACCATTGCCAGATTCGTCGGTCCGCAGCCGGTGTAGCCGAGGAGACCTCCACTGTACGGCATATACCCCCAGCGTTCATCCCACTGCAATAGAAGCGGTACTGTATCGGTTTTGGCTTCTTGTGACAGATCAATCGTTTGCTTTTTGTCCTTCATTTCCGGATAATCATAGACAAAATCAATTGTCTCACTATTTTTTTCTGCCAATTCCTTAAGCTGGTCAGGATACTCATCACTTTCTTCTATACTATGCAGCTTGTCTTCCTGTGTCAGCACATCTGCTTTTCCGAATACTCCCCATGTTTTTTCCGTATTTGTCCGTGTCTTTCCTCCCTGTCCACTGTATGACTGTTCTGCATCCTCCATCCTGTCACTGTCATCCACCCGAAGCAGATCTGCTGTTTTCTGCACAGCAAACAGAACCAGAAAACACAGTACTGCCATGCGAAGAGCGACTCTTATACATTGTTTTCTTCTTTTTCGTTTTTTTATCCTGTAAAGTTGTTTTCTCCTTGCATCTGTCATTGGTTCTTTCATAAAAAATGCCTCCTGCTATACCGTATATCCACAGTATAGCAGGAGGTTATCTCCATCCTGTCGCAAAGTTGTGTCTGAGTTGTCAAATCGCAGTGGAGCCGTACCAGACTCCATAAAATGTACAGCTTTATTCCCCGTAAAAGCATATATATATTTCACCATATACATCTCGGGAGGTTTTACTTTTCGCATACCCGGTATCTTCGCTATAGTACTGATACTCCATATGCAGTGCATTGTCCTGCGTTACACAGGAAAAACCATACGCATATTCAAAGTCCATCTTTCCTGCCTGACGCATCATGTCTCCGGCATAAGGCTCATACAACATCTCGGGTGCGCCAAACTTCAAATCTATTCCATATACTTTTTCAAGCACTGCTGCTGTGGCTTCACACCAGGTCTCATCAGGCTCTATACCTGCTATACCAAACTGTACGGTAACCGGCAACCCAGTCACAGCATCAATGGTGATCTCCACAAACTGATCATAGATATAACCCGAGTCCACCCATACAGACAATTGCTGATCCTCCGGCGACACCATAAAATCCGGTGGCTCCATCTGAATATAGGTACAGTCTCTCTCCAACTGTGCGTCCCCACTTTCTGTCAGCCTGTCCTGATACTGCAGATTCCCATCATTTCCTGAACCGAACACCGGCGCGTCCGTATCATTACGCTCCACCGTACTCAAAAGTCCGTATTCTTCCAGCATATCCGCATATGCTATCAGAAATTTCTTTATCGTCCTCTGAGCCTGTTCGCAGGAAAGCTCCGTGTCAAGAGGATCACGTACGTTTATATACATATCTGCACCACTTATAAATATCTGCTCTACCAGCTTTTCTACTCTGGCAATCCGGGTCTTTGTATCCATCGTATAGGTATATGGTGATACATCTCCATTATCCATTCTCCCTGTGGCAGTTGCCAGTTTCTTTGCCTTTGTATTCAGAAGAAGCTTGGGGACGAACATTCCCGTCAGTGCAATCAAAAACGCCAGTGTCACGGTAAGAAGAATATACAGTACTTTAAGCTTGCTCTTCTTCATCATCCCCCTCCTTTGCTAACATAAACGATACACAGGTTCCCTGTCCGGCCACACTTTCATAAACAAGCTCTGTATGATGCAGCTTTGCGATTTTTACTGCCAGTGCAAGGCCAAGACCTGCGCCGTGCTCCTTCCGCGAGCGTGATTTGTCCACCATATAAAAAGCCTCAGTGATCTTTTGCAGATCTTCTTTCGGGATTCCCCGTCCGTAATCACGAATGGAAATCATATACTGTTCTTTTTCACAGCTTCCCTGTATATTTATCCGGTCCGTACCCGATTTTAAGGCATTATCCATCAGATTCAATAAAAGTGTCTTAAAGAGATCATATTCCAGACGTACCCAGGCTGATTCTGTCTGAAGCTGCACCCGAACATTTCTTTTTTCTGCTGTCGGTTGGATCGTTTCCACAGCATCTGCAATAACCTCATCAATCCTGGCTTCTTCTAGCTGAAAATTAGATTGCGACAGCGTAACAAGCTCCATCAGCTTAAAGGAAAGCGCCTCCAGACGCATGCCTTCATTCATAATGATTCCGGCCAGTTGATGTACTTCCTCCGGCGACAGAGTCTTCTGATACAACGTATCGGCATATCCTATGATTGACGTCATCGGTGTTTTCAGCTCATGGGCAAAGTTTGCTGTAAACTCCTCCTGTCTTCTGACCGCATCCTTCAGCTCTTCCATCTTGCTTTCTATCGTCTTTGCCATATAATTAAATGTTTTTGACAGATCCCCTATTTCGTCCCGGCTACTGATCTCTGCTCGTACATCATACTCTCCTTTAGCAAACCTCCGGGTTGTGCCTTGCAGTCTGTGCAATGGCTTTGTTAAGGTAAAGGTAATCACAAGCACCAAAAATGAACCGGTAGCAAGAATGCACCAGTAAAAGAATTCACAGCGCCTGCGCAGTGTATCCGCATCCTGAAACAGTTCTTCTACATTTTTCTCTGTAACCAGCACAAAGCTGTTGGTATCGAGTGTAAAACTGCTTCTAACCTGCAGATATCTGTCTTTTTCTGTTTCCCGTATCTCGTATTCCAGTATTCCCGTCGCCGGTATTCTGTCCGAAGGATTGGTCTTACAGGAATTATAATACACTGTCTCATCTCTCCCTGACTGGCTGTTCTGACTGGCAAAAAACAAACCACTTTGAGCACCAAGAGGCGTTTCTGCCGATTTTGCGATATTTTCCATATTGGACGTTGTGTAATCGTCCGTAATGCCAAGTAGCACTGTCTGGATCGAATATTTGGCCATCTGATGTTGGGAGAGTGCGGTATTTTCTTCCCGCTGCAATGCATGCTCCAGACTGTACGATACCGTCAGGTACTCTATGGTTGCCAAAGATACCGTCAGCACCAGCAGCATGCTTAAAAATATCTTATAGAAAAATTTCACTGATGAACCTCCAGCCGGTATCCGATGCGAAATACTGTCACAATCCGGTCATTCCAATCCAGTTTTTTACGCAGACGCTGGATATGAGAATCCAGCGTTCTGGTCTCACCACTGTATTCTTCCTCCCAGACTGCTTCGTACAGTCTGGCACGGCTCAAAGCCACATTTTTGTTCCCAACCAACTCCATCAGAAGATCAAATTCTTTCACAGTCAGATTGATCTGATGCCCATCTTTAAATACCTGGCGGGATACCGGATCAAGCGTCACATCATCTATCGTAATCTTATCCTGTATCCGCTTTGTACGGCGAAGTACCGTCTCTACACGTGCCAAAAGCTCTCCAATCTGAAACGGCTTACTTAAATAATCATCCGCACCCATACGAAGTCCCCGGATGCGGTCTTTGACCTGTCCCATAGCAGAAATAATGATGACCGGTGTTCTGACAGTTACGATATATTCCAGCAGTTCGTAGCCGCTAATTTGGGGCAGCATCAAATCCAGAAGAATCAAATCATATACTTTTTCCTCAATACAGTCAGCTCCGATCTGCCCATCAAGTGCACATTCACAGTGATAGCCTTCTGCGGTCAGCGTTGACTCGATCAGACGGCTAATCTGGGTATCATCTTCTATAACCAATACAGAGATCATTTATTTTCTTTCTCCTTATCGTTTTCTTATCTTTTACATATGGTAATAATTTTATCACAAAGTTGTGTCAGACTTGTTTCCTGCTTACAACTTTCTTTATTCATTCTCTTCTCCAAAGTAAATTAGGATTTATATATTTTACCCTTTTTCTTATTTGCCATTATAAATCCAACCATAAAAATCAAATTCATAAGAAGTACAATTATGCTACCTTCAATTTTACAACTACCACCAGACAGAATTGAATTACCACTAATTACCATGTTAAATAAATGTGGATAATCTTCTGCCAAAGATACTCCTCCCAAAATAATTGCACCAACACCATTCCATAAAAAATGAATTACAATCGGAGCAATTAAGGAATCTGTATATTCCAAAACTGCCGTCACAAAAAGACTCATTGTTATGACATTAAGCACTGAAAGAATTCCCGCCTCAAAAGCACCACCATGTGCAAATGTAAATAAGCCAGTAGATACAATAACAGCAATACCTATATTGTAGTTGCTTTTTAACATCTGATATAAATAACCACGAACCAACATTTCTTGCATAACAGTATTGAGAAAAGCCGATATCATCCACAACCATAGCATAGAGATTTGATTTCTACCATCTATATGTACAACTCCTATTATAGCTAATATTCCAACAGATACGCCTAACCAAACTGCTCCTGTTACACATCCTAATATGATATTATTAACCAGTTTTCCAGTCAAATGTAAGCGTGTCCTTCTTTTATCTATTAGCCAAAAGATAAGCGTTAGCGCAATAATAGATACAAGCGGTATTAATTCTGCCCAAAATCTCCAGATTACCGCACTAGCTGTATTCGGTATAGGTATAACCGATACACATATTGCCCAACCAACAAAAAAGATAATCGTTTTTATTGATACTGATACTAATTTCTTCATGTAATACACTCCCTGTAAAATTCCGATGTCTCAGTTTCAAAAACTAGAATTTTGATAATTGCTTAGTTTTTCTTATGCCATTCATGTAAGTAAATTGCTAAGAATATACCGGCAAAGCAGCTAATTATCACTCCGGCAATGAGTGCTTGATAATAACTGGTAATCAATCCTGTATCCGCCGTTATAATAAAGAATATTCCAATAATAAAAGTAATAATATAATTAAAAGTGAACTTTTTTTATAAGAAATATGGAGCTTTTCACAAAAGTAATTTCTTAAAGGCTTTAGTGTATAAGCAATTACTATTGAAATTATTAGTAAATTAGTAACTGCCCTTATTGGTTCAACAAAAGCGTATATCATTACTATACTAATAGCAATAACTATGGAAATTATTAACTTTACAATTAACCCTTTATACTTTTTGAACATCCTTATTTCCTCCTAAATTATGAGGTAAAGTCTTTAACTTAACAGTTGAATTACCATTATATAAAATATACTCATCACAAAGCGAACAATGTTTTAAAGTTATAACTTCCTTTCCCTTGAACATTTTATCAAATATTCCTGAACTTATAATCATACCTTTTATTTCAAAAGTTTTTTCATCTATAATTAAATCTTCAAGAACTCCAAGAAGCTTCTTTTCTTTATTTATTATATCCATATATTTTATTTCCTTAAACTTTAATCCTTCAAATCTACTTGTATTTTTAATTTTCATAATTTCATCAACTGAAATAATTGAATCCACAGAAACATATGTATGTTTTTTAAATATAGATGCTGGTGAAATTGTAAATCCCTTTACAACTCCATTATAAAAATCTATAGAAATATCATCTACAACTCCTATATATTTATTTTTAGAATCATAAATCTTCATTAAATAAAAGTTTCTCCATTTAACCATAATTTCACCTCTATAAAGATAATAAATTTAGTATTTACAAAATTCATGGTTATTATTAGTAATTTTTTATATTTATCATTTATATATTTATTTGATATTTATTTCAAAATAAAAAGCAACTATAGTAATAGTTTTACCATAATTGCTTTTTCCATTATCCATTATAAATTTTTATTTTCCATTATTTATTATTTAAATTATATTATAATCTATTTTCTTTACTTATACCTAATCTATACTCTTGAGGTGAAATACCAACGTGTCTCCTAAAAACATTGTTAAAATAATGTTGTGTGTTATAGCCAACTAATTCAGCAATTTCACTTAAAGTTAATGTTGGATCCCTCATTAAAATTATAGCATTTTTTATTCGTTTGTGCTATACTCATATTGCGCGTGAGGAAAGCGCATAAAGTAATGTTGATAGTTAATTGAAGGAGGAACACAACAATGGCAAAATGGGTATATCTGTTTACAGAAGGCGATGCCACAATGAGAAATCTTCTTGGTGGTAAAGGAGCCAATCTGGCTGAGATGACAAATATTGGATTACCTGTACCACAGGGATTCACAATTACAACAGAGGCTTGTACTCAGTATTATGAAGATGGTCGTGAGATTAACGATGAGATTCAGGGACAGATTAATGAGTATATCGTAAAGATGGAAGAGATTACAGGAAAGAAATTTGGAGATAAAGAGAATCCGCTTCTTGTATCAGTTCGTTCAGGTGCCCGTGCTTCCATGCCAGGTATGATGGATACTATCCTTAACTTAGGTCTTAATGAGACAGTAGTTGAAACTATTGCCGCTAAATCCGGAAACCCACGTTGGGCTTGGGATTGCTACAGAAGATTTATTCAGATGTATTCTGATGTAGTTATGGAAGTTGGTAAAAAGTATTTTGAAGAATTAATCGATGAGATGAAAGCTAAAAAAGGTGTAAGTCAGGACGTTGATCTTACAGCAGAAGATTTAAAAGAGCTTGCATCTCAGTTTAAGGCTGAATATAAAGAGAAAATCGGCGAAGATTTCCCAGATGATCCTAAGAAACAGTTAATGGGAGCTATCAAAGCTGTATTCCGTTCATGGGATAACCCACGTGCTAATGTTTACCGTCGTGACAACGATATCCCTTATAGCTGGGGTACTGCTGTTAACGTACAGAGTATGGCATTTGGTAACATGGGAGATGACTGTGGTACTGGTGTTGCATTTACTCGTGATCCTGCTACAGGTGAGAAGAAGCTTATGGGAGAATTCCTTACAAACGCACAGGGAGAGGACGTAGTTGCCGGTGTTCGTACACCAATGCCAATCGCTCAGATGGAAGAGAAGTTCCCAGAAGCATTCGAGCAGTTCAAACAGGTTTGTAAAACTCTTGAAGATCACTACAGAGATATGCAGGACATGGAGTTCACTGTTGAGAATAAGAAGTTATACATGCTTCAGACACGTAATGGTAAGAGAACAGCACAGGCTGCTTTAAAGATTGCCTGTGATTTAGTAGATGAGGGAATGAGAACAGAAGAAGAGGCTGTTGCAATGATTGACCCTCGTAACCTTGATACATTATTACATCCACAGTTTGATGCTGCTGCATTAAAGGCTGCAACACCAATGGGTAAAGCACTTGGAGCTTCTCCTGGAGCTGCTTGTGGTAAGATTGTCTTCACTGCTGAAGATGCTAAAGCTTGGGCAGAGAGAGGGGAAAAAGTTGTTCTTGTTCGTCTTGAGACATCCCCAGAAGATATCGAAGGTATGAAGAGCGCTCAGGGTATCCTGACAGTTCGTGGTGGTATGACATCTCACGCAGCAGTAGTTGCTCGTGGTATGGGTACTTGTTGTGTATCCGGTTGTGGTGACATCGTAATGGATGAAGAGAACAAAAAATTCACATTAGCTGGAAAGGAATTCCACGAAGGAGATGCCATTTCTCTTGATGGTTCTACAGGTAACATCTATGATGGAATTATCCCTACAGTAGACGCTACAATCGCTGGTGAGTTCGGTCGTATCATGGCTTGGGCAGATAAATACAGAACAATGGGTGTTCGTACGAACGCTGATACACCTTCAGATGCTAAGAAGGCTCGTGAGCTTGGAGCAGAAGGTATCGGACTTTGCCGTACAGAGCATATGTTCTTCGAAGGTAACAGAATTGATGCATTCCGTGAAATGATCTGTTCTGATACAGTAGAAGAAAGAGAAGCTGCACTTGATAAGATTCTTCCATATCAGCAGGGAGACTTTGAGCAGTTATTTGAAGCTATGGAAGGTAATCCTGTAACAATTCGTTTCTTAGATCCACCACTGCATGAGTTCGTACCTCAGACAGAAGAAGATATTAAGAAACTTGCGGATGCACAGGGTAAATCAGTAGAAACTATTAAAGCTATTATTGAAAGCCTGAAAGAGTTCAACCCTATGATGGGACATCGTGGATGCCGTCTGACAGTAACATATCCAGAAATCGCTGTTATGCAGACAAAAGCAGTTATCCGTGCAGCATTAGCTGTACAGGCTAAACATGCTGACTGGACAATCGTTCCAGAAATCATGATTCCATTAGTAGGTGAAGAAAAAGAATTAAAATACGTTAAGAAGATCGTTGTTAAGACAGCAGACGAAGAAATCAAAGCTGCTGGTTCTGACATGAAATACGAAGTTGGTACTATGATTGAGATTCCTCGTGCAGCATTATTAGCTGACGAAATCGCTAAAGAAGCTGAGTTCTTCTGCTTCGGTACAAACGACTTAACACAGATGACATTCGGTTTCTCACGAGATGATGCTGGTAAGTTCTTAGACGCTTACTATGATGCTAAGATTTTCGAGAACGATCCATTTGCTAAACTTGACCAGAATGGTGTTGGTAAGTTAATGGATATGGCAGTTAAATTAGGAAAAGGTCAGAGACCAGAATTACACTGTGGTATCTGTGGAGAACATGGTGGAGATCCATCATCCGTAGAATTCTGTCATAGAATTGGATTAGATTACGTTTCCTGTTCACCATTCCGTGTACCTATCGCAAGATTAGCAGCAGCACAGGCAGCGATAAGCATGAAACATTAATCAAAAATCCTTTATTTATCGGGGCATTTACTATTCCAAGAAATCTTACAAAAGATACTCTTGAGTATTATTATAAGAATTCTCAGTTTAATATCCCCGATAAAATGGAAATAAAAGTCTACTTAATATAAGGGATAGGAGAACATTCTATCCCTTATATTTTTAATTTATTAAATAAATTCCATTCCAGATGTACCTTAATAAATAAAAGAATGGAGAATATAATATGCCTAGAAAACCTAAAAGTGTATATACTAGAATTGAAGAAAAAACTGCTCAAATAAATAAGTTAAAAGAGAAAATATCTATATGTGAAACAGAGTTGATTGCATTAAATAAAGAACGGGAAAGGATTGAAATGGAACAGATTTTTTCTGCCGCAAAGGAGAAGAATCTCAGTTTTCAAGAAGTTCTTGATTTAATATCACGTTCAACGTTCAAATAAAAGAATCAAATAAAATAAAATCGTAAAAAATAAGGGAAGAATCTATTTCAGTTCTTCCCTTAAATTATATTTAGATTATTTCTTTTCTTCCCACTTATTTAATCCATCTGGTTTCACGAGTAAGCCTTTTCTTGCAAGAGTAAGCAGAGCTTCTTTTACTTCGGCACTCCCGGCATTAGCAGAAGCAATCTTAGACAGGTTCGGTTTTCCTGCACCAAATCCTCTATTGTGCAAGAACTCCGTAAATGATTTAACTGCTGTATTCTTTAAAATTCCAAAATATTTCACTCCGTCAATCCTCTCTTTCGTATAATCTTTCTGAACGGCTGTAGATGGTTTTGCTTCTTCAACCTTAATAACTTTAACAGGAGTAGTAAAAAGCTTCTTTTCGGCTGTTCTGCGGCGGGTAAGCCCCCTATATACACGACCACCTGCTTTATTGTATTCCAACATCTTTTTTGCGATTGTAGATCGTGAGCGAGTACCGTTAGCTGTTAAGCCTTTGATACTCCCGATGTTATACGCAAAACTAACAAGCGCATCAATTTCATTCTGATTCCATTTGTAGTGGTCATTGTATTTCATGACAAGAGGAAGGTATTTTTGAGTCAGAGATTTTTCCAGCCATGATTCAGCGGTAGCTTTGCTAATTGTTAAGCCGGATTTAATAGTTGTCTTTGTAATTGACTTATCAGAGTTAGTGATGCCATATCCAATCGTCCAAACGCCAACTTCATCTCTATAAGCCTTTAAATAACATCCTTCAAATTCTTTAACCAAGTCTAAACAATTCTTAGTAATTTTTGCCATTATTCATCACTTCCTTCATCAATATCATCATCCACATCATCTTCTGGTACTTTTTCAATATCATCAAAATCTGCTTCTGTATCTAAATCTGTTTCGGAATATCTCGCAATAAAATCCTCTAATTCGGAAATAGTGATTCGTCCGTCTTTAAGGATTTTCATAACATCATCTGCTACCTGTGCAGGGTGAGTAATACTCTGATTTTTATACCAAGAATAAACAATACCGACAACGCCAACAATAGCAGTAACCCATGCAGTAATTTCATTTTCATTGATATTGATTACAGGTTTCCCCATAATGTTCAGTACATAATTCACCATCGTAAAAATAAGAACAACAGCACTAACATATGTACTTGGTTTAATGTCCTTTACATTAATTTGAGATAAAAATTTCTTTAATTTGTTCATAACGATTCCTCCTTAAAATTTGTTTATAGGCAATAAAAAAGAGAGTAGTAAATTCTCCCGAATAAATAACAATATCTTTATATTTATGCTCTCTTCACGATCACATATCCAGCTCCATGAGCCGTTCCCTTCCACCAGTTAGCCTGATTTTTTCTGCCAGCTTTACCATGTAATACCGTCTTAATAAGCCAGTTCATAGTAACCTTTTTTGTCATACCGTTTGTTGCAACAACATATTTACCGTCAACGCTTCGCCCAATAATCACATTTGTATGAATTGGATTTTTCTGCTCAAGTAATACGATATGTCCATCATGAATAGCTTTTCGAATATCAGCTTTAATTCTTTTATTAGCACCTTCAGGACAACCTTTCCAAGTAGCAATCTTTTTTCCTACAATTTTATTAATCGCTTTTTCAATGCCGAAAATAGTTAACTTACTTCCTGTATAACCGCCCAAATGCTTTTTCGCATATTGATGTACTTCCGCAGGAGATTTTAAAATTCCTCTAAACTGTAAAGCAATAGAAGCAGCTGCCATAGAACATCCGTGTTTTTGACAAAAAGAACCAAATTTCTTTTGTTGTGGAATTTTAATTCTTCGTGAAGCTCGTCCAGATGCAATAACTGCTAGTTTAGGATATTTCGTACTATCTCTAGCTTTTACTTTTAGAACTAACCCCCTAAGGTATCTGCCGTTGGTAAAGCCGCATTTTCCTTTGTAAGAAACTTTTACGAAAGGAATATTATCTTTCCAAATAATTTTAGTTCCGACAATTCCGACATCCGTATTTGCAGGAGCAGTGCATATGACAGAAGCAGTTTTAGAAGCCGATTGTCGGAGATTAATCCGAAAAATTGTTTGTAAAACCATAATAACCACCATCCTTTATATAATAAAAAAGACCCTACCAAAAAGTAGAGTCATTAAATCATTATTTATTTTCTATATCCAACTCTTTCAAAATCCTTTACCAATTCCTTTTTCACATCTTTCGTAATCTTCTGTATGAATTTATTCCACAATCTTTTCAGCATACCCACATCACCTCCATTTATATCTTGGCTTTTCTTCATCAAACCATTTCCATCTAACAAAATCATCAACAACAATAGCAATCGCACTTAACGGCAAAAATAATAAAGCAAACTGTGGACATGTCTGACCCAAAATATTTCCTGGTAAACCGCTATAATCCCATACATCTAATCCAAGCCAAAGATTAACAATGCACCCTGTAATAAACTCAGCACTTAATATAAACGCTTCAACTCTTAATACTTGTTTCCAGAACGGATAATCCCATTCGACTTGTTCATTCTGTAATCCTGCATAGATAAAGCAGATCCCACCGCATATAATCATGCTATAGTGAGAATACCCACGCCAAAGAATTTCAATCCCGTAATATGTATAACCGCCAAGCAGAAAGAGTACAAGGTATTTAATAAAGATTTTAATATTATGCGTTTGAATCACCTTCTTTCGTTTTCTTCTTGCCAATATCTTCTTTTACATTTATAATATAAATAAATGTTTTTTATTCGTCATAAGGCGAGAAAGGAGAAGAGTATGAAAAGAATTAAAAGACTATTAGTTATGTTATGCGTTATTATTCTTGGTATGACAGCGGCTCCTGCAAGAGCGGAAGTTATTGAAGTAGATAAACCGGCTGAACCAAAGGAGGTTACAGTTCAGGAAGTAAAACTTGACAAAGCAGTTTATCGAGTGGGAGAATCGCCTATTTTGATGATTAAATTTAATGGTTTAAGTAATAGCGATATATCTAACATAACTTCTGTCTACGTTAAAGGTCAGAGACTTTTGTATGCATTAAAATATGGCGAGAACGGATATTTTCAAGGTGAATTAAATCCATGTGTAGAAGAGGGGAGAAAAGGGATAACCATTACAGGGATTACAATTAAAAGCGACGATATTAAAATTGCCGTTAAATCTAGCTCTATAAATCTAAGAATAATTACAAACAACAACTGTTCTGATGGAAACCATACTATATATAAAGATAATTGGCAAATGGAAGAATATGCTACATGCGTTAAAAAAGGATTGCAAACTATAAGATGTAATATCTGTAATCAAATTGTGGAAAGCGAAGAAATACCTATGACTCCGCATAAAATAAGTGGTTGTCAGATAAGACCGGAGAACGGAAGGGAATATGCTTTTTACTTATGTAACTGCGGTAAAATAATGGATAAAAAATTATTTTCTTCCGAATCCGAGAAAAATAAAGCTGACAAAAAAATGAAAAAGCAAAAAAAGAAAATAGTAACATCTAAGCTTAAATTTGTTAAAAAAAGTATTTCAATAAAGAGAGGCAGGACAACCAAACTTAAGTATATTCGAAAACCAGTTAATGCTCAAGATATATTAATTTGGAAGTCTTCAAATCCTAAAGTGGTAAAAATAATGAAAAATGGGAAAATAAAAGGGTTAAAACGAGGAAGAGCTATCATCACAGTGAGAACTATCACAGGGAAGAGGTCTAAGATAATTGTAAAAGTAAAATAAAGAATAAAAGACCCTTATAAGTTGGGTCTTTTTTAATTGTATTCATAGGCGTATTTATTTACATAATCCAAAACATGAACAGATATATCCACAATTTGCACTCTAACAGATACTTTTTCTATAGGAGATATATCAAATGCAATAACATCTCCTTTATTTAAAGACAGTATGTACGTTTGAAAATTTGTTATAGAAAAATTTCCTCTAGATGAAAATAAAGCAGCATATCTTGACTGTCTAGTGTTATTAACGAACGGGACAAACTCGACTCGCTTATCCGCAGACCCCTTTACTCCAGAGTTTACAGAAAATTTTACTTGAAAACAATAAACTCCTGTTCTGTTTATTTTAATCTTTTTATTACTTATTTTAGTATGGAATGAGCCAAATGTTTGTCCTCCACCAGTTGTAAAAGCAGATAAATCGTAATACTTGTCATTGTTTGTACCGCAGTCTCCATAATCATTTCCATAATAATGACATACTTCCCCTGCATGGCAGGAGTTGATTTTGTCTTCGGTTATTTCTGCAACGGTTTCGTTATATCTTGTGAAAAGAATATGATTTCCCGTATATGAAATACCTTCTTCGGATACCTCATCTAGTATTTCCAGTCCATTATAAGCACTTAATAAAAAACTATAGCCACTTTTATCGGTTTCTTCTCCGTATAATATATATCTAGATGTTCCTTGAATAGAATCTCCGCTTATCGTCAAAGAATCAGATTCACTTGATAAGATTTTTTGTTTTGAAGAATCGGAATATTTTTTCTCATTAAATTCTGAAATGATTTTAGAAGAGTCTGATAATATAGACAAAGAGTAAAATGAATCGGATACATAATACTCTGTTGTCTCTGTGTTTGAATAAGACGAATTTATGCTATTCTTCCCAATATTCCAGCCACCAATATCTCCATAGACACAATGCATCCATCCATCTGCATGAACATAAAATGGCCATTCATCTCCAGAAGATTTGTTTTTATCATGAACAGTTAAAAAATCTTTATTGTTGTTTGTTCCTGGGCAAACATAGACAGTATAATCATCGGTGTCTTTATAAAAGCTGTCAGAAGTAATTTCCCATCCTGCGATTTTACCTTTAGAAGAATAGAAACTACCATCATATCCAACTCTAAACGGTGCATCATCCATAGTTAAAGAACCTGCCCAAAAAGCCTGAGAACTACCGCCTAAACCTGCACAAGTTACATCAGTATCTCCAGTAACTAAAGCCAAATTGTCAAGATTAAATTTCCCAATTTTGCCCGATTCAGCCGTAATATTACCCACAACAGTAGCTCTCTGCAATGTTGCAATTCCATCATTATTAACAATAAATTTATCATTAACATTAATTGATCCGCCAACTACAGTTATATCATTTGCAATAACTTTTCCTGCATTATCCCATTTTAAATATTTACTATCAAAACTACCATCCGCAAGATTTAAGAAACTGCCAGATTCTCCAACTACATAATTTCTAGATTTTAAAGCATCAGCCATAATCTTTTCTGCTGTGATAGAATTTGCTGAGAGCATATCAGTAGTAATACTTTCAGCATTAATCGCACCATTTTCAATTACAACACTTCCTTTATCTGGCGACCTAACAACAAATTTTCCTGTAATTGCTTCAATCAATCCATTTGTTATTTTCAAGCTTGTTTCGCTTGAACCAGATTCTACAAGCCAAGAGAACATGTCTTTTGTTTGTTCTTCTACGGTTTTAATATTATGCGCTACATCGTCAGGGGAAGGAGAGTAAGAAGTGGATTTTATTCCTTTCTCAATCTTTAATGTTTTAGCATCCGCAAGTAAAAATGAAAAACGCATATAAACTGCACCGTCTGGTATTTGAAGCATTTTTCGTTTAGATTCTTTGCTATTGGCAAGTTCTGACTTTACACCCGAAAGAAAGATTTTATCGGCATTATAAAAACAAGTAGCAGGAGCGTTACCAAGATTTGTAAAGCCAGACGCAATATAATAATCCATATCCCCGACATTTATGTAATCAGAATAACCCCACGCTACATCATTTATCTCTACATTTTCTGAACTTAAATATTTTCCTTCGATAGCGGTATTTTGAACAAATAAGTTCACGCCACCTATCTCTAAATCATCATATTGCTGTTTAACTTCTCGTTTAAATCCATATAAATCTTGTGTCGAAGATGATAAAATATCTTTAAGAGTCTTTTTTACTTTTCCGTTCTCATCTGTTACTTCAAAAATTGTTGTTTCTTCAACTTTTGATTTAATCTCACCAGCTAAATCGTCTACAGTAGATTCAATCTGTCTAATTTTTGAAATGCTATCTCCAAGTTTAGAAATAGTAGTTATATCGTAATAGGCACTGTTATTAGAAAGACATTTAAAAGAAATTACTGTAATTGCATCGGTATATAGATCACAAGTTTTAGATACAATAAGAGTAGAAGAAGATATAGTCAATCCATTTTTTCCATTTGTAATATCTTTCCATGTTGTTCCGCTATCAATACTATATTGCCATTTAGAAAATGTAATTCCACCTTGAAAAGTCGGAGTAATACGAATTGTATCAGGAGAAAATGTTTCTCCACCATCTGTACTTTTAAATACTGTAGATTCTGCTATAACCTTAACTGACTTAGCAGCTGCGCCTTCTTTTTGACAACACCATGAAAATACTTTTGTTACGGTGTCTTCTCCTAATGTAATAGGAATATTAAAAGTTCCTGTATCGGCAGAAATTGTAGTTCCTGCTTTAACGGTAAATGTAATTCTTGCCGAGGATTTTGTAACAGTAATGCCATTTGCAGAAGAAATATTTCCAATTGTAAAATCAGTGTGAGGAGTCATTCCCTGTGTTACTTTTATATCTGTATAACAAATGAAATCCTTTATAACTTTTCTATTTGCATCTGTAGGAATAGATTGAGATTCATTTGATAAGATAACTGAAAATGGTTCTTCTACATTAATTATTGTACATTCTCCATAAGCAATTTTAGCCATATATTCACCTTCCTTTCTCATTGGAAGGTTTTATTCTTCCACAATTTTTTCACTATTTTCATCCATAAATGTAAGCATATAAAGATCATCTACGGTAAGGTCAGGGTTAGAATCTACGAATGCATCTAAATCAAATACTCTTAAAGTATAGACTTCTCCTTCTTTTCCAAGTTCTTGAATTTTCTCATTTATATCATTAATTTTTTCACTATATTCTTCTTTATATTCATCTTTTAAAATATGCTCAAAAACTTCTTTTTCTTCACCGTTTTCATCCTTTTGAATCTTTTTTTTTTCAATAGTCTTTTCTTCTGTAAAATATTCTTTTTGAACATTCATAACTAATTGTTTACATACCTTTTCATATGATTGAGCAGCTTCAATTAAACTTCCGATATTTCTCTGTAAGTCTAACTGTAATTTTAGTGGCAATACTTCATTTCTTTTATTTTTTTTAAAATCGTTATTGTACCATCCAACAACTTCAAATACCTGTGTATTAGATAATGCTACTTTTTTCATAATACTCATATAAAAATCTCCTATTCATTTTAGTTTAAAAGAGCTTATCATTTTGATAAGCTCTATATATTATTCAAATACTAAATTTCCAATCATATTAAATTCTTCAATATTAGATACTTTCTGTACCATTTTTTCATATGCTTGCTGTTTTTCAACAAGTGGAGTTACATAAGCGTCAATCTCCATGGCAAGCTTTGTCAATTCTTCAACTGTCCAATCTTCACAAATATTTCCTACGTCATTCCATTTTAAAAGAGGATAGGAGAGAGACTGCTGAGAATAAATATTATACATAGCCATTTTTGATGTAAGTTGTCTTTGTTTTTCTTCCGTAACTGTATAATATCTTCCTTCTTCATATTTTGCTTTAGAAAATAAAGGATGAGAAGATAAATATTCAGTTAACAATACTTTTGATTCTTCAATTTTTTCATTTTTCAATTTGTCTAATTCAGGATTTACAATATAATTTAAATACTTCTCTGGATTATTATTTAAATCATCTATATCAAGTAATGATTTTTCTTCTACAAATTCATTATAGTCATATTCAATATAACTTGCTGAAGACAAAGCATTTTCATCTGTTTTTTCAACTCCATTTAAACAAATAAATACCGTAACCATATCACCATTTTCAATGATTTTAACAGGCTGCTGAGATTCCGAGAATCTTGCCTTTTCCATAATCACTCACCACCTTTTTACAAATTTTTATAATCTTTCTTACTTTATATTTCTTTTTAAATTTATTGCTATCACTATTTACAATTTGTCCCCAATATGATATTGCTCGTCTAGCCCATACCAACGGTATAAATTTATGTGTAGCAATCATTTTCCCCAATTTTAAAAATGTATGTCGTATTCGTTTAAAAGTTCTACGTCTAATAGTTGTATGCCATCTATAGATACGAAATCCCATCATATCTATAAATTTAGTGTCATGTTCTTTATCTTTATTATCAATTTTTGAGACAAACCAATCAACTTTTATAATTAATCCTAGTTTATCTTTTGCATATTTAATCATCAATTTAACTGCTTTATGCAAATCTTTAGAATTTGTAGATATAAGAAGAATATCATCCATGTAGAATAATTGGTGCTTTATAAGAGAAATATATTCACTTGTTTTGTTTCTACGAGATTTTCTAATTTTATGCATATGACTAATTTCATGATATAGTTGAGATAAGTATAAATTACATAAAAATTGAGATAAATAAGAACCAATAGATAACCCTTTATCAAATGTATTAATAATAGTTTCAATTAACCACAACAGCATATCATTTTTAATATGCTTTCTAAGAAATTCCATTAATAATTTTCTATCTATACTTTCATAACATTTTTTAATATCTGCTTTCGCAAAATAAGTTAACGATTTGTTTCTCAGCCATCTTCTTATTTGACGTACACCTTTTGAACAACCTCTTCCTTTAATAGCCGCACATTGATACACACCTATACGACAAAAGAAAGGTTTTAATCCTTCTACAGCAATATAATCGTATATTTGCTGTTTTACATTTTGTATTCCAATCCGTCTTTCTTTAAAGGAAGATGAATCAATTTTGATTTTATACCAAATTGGAGGGAAATGTAATTCTCTATTCAATAATTCATTGCGAATAGTATCAATAATTTTTTCTACTATCCATTTTACAGCTTCTTTACCATATCTATAAATGATACAATATACCTGATTAGATGTTAAACCAGATTCCTTAGAAAATAATCTTAGTGTATCATTTCTTTTATATTTTCCATCAAGACAATTATAAGTAGCTCTACTTATTAAATCTCTATCTGTAATATCTATATTTTTACAATATCCTTTCGTATTTTTAAGACCATCCTTTTCTAAATTTATGTCCAGACATTTTCGATTGTCTTTAAAAGGCTTTTCGGTTTTTTAATTTCTACTAAGCCCAACTATAATCATGTATTATAGTTTCCGTTTGCCCTTGGACGAGAGTAAACAGATTGGTCTTATAAAAAGAATTTTACGCATCTGCGAAGGTGTGATAAATCACAATAAACTTTTCGTCTACGAATTATGATGCTAAAGATTAAAATGAAATTAAACAATTTCGGCAGCCGTAATTCCAGTTCGTCCTGTCAAGCCTGTTCCTGCAATTCAGATGGAAACCTGCATTAGAACCATTCCTGAGATTACCGCCAGCATCATAAGTCCCTATATTTAAATTTTAATTTTTGTATTATTTTGCAAAGTAATATAGTATAGTCAATAGGAGAGAAGGGGAAGACCCCTCTTTTTACTACGCTACGCTTCGTAAAAATTCACCCCTAAAGACCAGGAGATTAATCGCGGCAGCCGCAATACCAGCCCGCCCCGACAAGCCAGCACCCGCAAAACAGATGGAAACCAGCAGAAGAACCAAGCCAGAGAGAACCGCCTTGAGGATATTCTCTAGTTCCAGAAGTACTTGTACCACCCGAATATAATTTACTTGCAATACCCTGTTTATCACTTGTTCCAATAGCAGAAGGAAACCACGCACCAGTAGAAGTATCAATAGTCAAATCGCCAATCCACCAATCACTTCCTTTCCCGTCAATAGAAGCAGGAATATTACCTATTTTTGTATATGTCTTTTTAATAGTTGCTTCATCAGAACTTCTAGCAACTCCTTTTGGACATACATATACATCTTTACTATAATCTGGCTGAAATACCATTACAGTGTCAGAAGCAATTTCATAAGCACCGTTTCTATATTCTCTACCCTGGACACGATATACATGTTTCCAATCTGTATTAGAAATTGGAGAACCATCGTGATGTCCAATTACAGAATCAGTACTTCCAGAATACCAAGGCATTGTTGATATTGTAATATCTGCTGTAACGGTATCTGAAAGAACAATAGGAGTAGTATCAAATCCTGTGTCAACATCAAGATATACTGCCTTATTGTTATCATCTAAAGTTTCAATACTTAAGATTTTAACAACCTTAGCATATTTGTGTATATTAGTAACTCCACGATCTAAATTAACTCCTGTTCCTGTATCATTTAATTGTCCATATCCAACTGATACAGATGAACCTACTAATAAATTGTTTGCTTGTGCATTTGTAACAGGGAAATATGTTTCTTTCGTATTTCTAACAACAGAAGCAGAATATTGAAGATTATAATTCGTACATCCTTTATATAAACTCTGAGAATCTTTTGTCGCACCTTTAATTACATTAAAGATAAATTGAAACGTCATATGTTCTGCACCAGCACCATGATGACCTTTTCCTTTTTTGGGGAATTCAGTCATCATTTTATTATAAGATGTAAAAGTTTCTGGTTTACCATCTTTTACAGAACGTAAAAATCCATCATCACCAATACTTGCATAATATTTACTACCAATACACCAAGGCAATACTTCTCCATCAGCGGTAACACATTCACTCCAAGGTTTTAATTGTACATCCGTTCTTAATGGATTTCTCATATCAGAAATTGTAACATCTGCATATCCTTCATCTTGATTTACTTGAAAATCATAATAAAAAGACATTTGCATAGCTCCAACATCCACATTGCCTGTAAATGAAAAATTTTCATCCCCCTCGATAGCAGTAGGATATGGTGAACCATCATCATTTCTTTTATAATTACAATTTACCCATTCAAATAATGGATGTTGTCCATTTAAATAATCATCTTTACCTTCAACAGTGTCAGTAGAAGGGGTAAATTCAAGTCCTGCATTATCTAAAAGTTTCGTACCAGTAGAGGTAGGGTTGGTGGCAAATAACCAAATTCTTGTTCTATATACCTTACCAGTTCGTTTCATATCAAAAAATTTACTAATTGTTTCTACATGAGGAGTGTTATTTAGAACATCCCTAATGACATCTGTTGTAACTGCCTTGTCATTCCATTCTTTTTCTGTACCCGTAAAAGTACCTAATCGAATGGCTGTTTCGTAAGCAGATTCTCCTTTTAATGCAGGAATTGATTCCCAATTTTTTGAGGTGGGATTTTTAATTTTTGCTGTTGCATAATTAAAAATTTTCAAATTTTATTACCTCCTTTTTGTTTATAAAAAGACACTACATATGTAATGCCTTTTAAATAATTTTGTATTGAAAGAATAATTTCATATGTTATAATAAAAAAGTCATCTTGTAAGAGATGTGAATTGAAATTATCTTTTTATTTTAAGAGTGGCGTTTTATATTTTTATAGAACGCTATTTTCTTTTATAAATTTTACCAAGTTAATTAATGCTTCCTTTAGTTAATTACTAATTAGTAATGACTCCACTTTCAATGGCTTTAATTCCTGCATGTATATTTTTTGCAATTGCATAATAACCTTTGTTTGCAAGGTGTATAATATCAGTCGGTCTTTTCCATTTTTCCTCACCATATTCCGAAATCAGTTCTTCTTTATAGTTAAAATCATCCGTTGGGCTTACCGAGCACCCGACATCAACAAGATATATTTTATTCGTTTGTCTACTTTCCACATTGTCATATTTGTTAATCAACAACTCTTTCATGTGTAAAAACGTATCTTTTTTAGGCTGCTCATTAGTTAATCCGCAAGGCATAGGCAATAACCAAATCAGGATTTTAATATTATTATCAAAAGCTTTTATCGAATCAATGATTGTCTTCCATGCGAGTAAAATATCATCATCTGCGTTGTGAGTGCTTCTCGAAACATCATTTGTCCCCAAGCACAATAAAATATAATCAACTGACGTGTAATTTTGTTGGTTCATATAATATGAGAAATCAAATTTATTAGATACAGGATTAAAAAATGGATTAGTGACACTTGAAGATAATCCGTCATTACTAGCATCTTTTTCAAACGCATAATTCCAAGCTCTCCAACCACCTCTACCCTCATTCGGTGCTTTCAAAGTGCCTCTTGTGCCAAGCATTTCAATGTTCATTACATCATCTGCGAACAGGTCAATAAGTTTATCAGTCCATACATTTGCCGCTGTAAGGGAATCACCTATTACTAACACTTTTCTGGTAACACCATTTCCAGCGTTTGTGTCAACTACAGTAAGTCTGCTATTATTTACTACATCATCGTTCTTTTTTAGCAATGTATTGTAGCTAGAATTTGCAATAACATAATTTTGATAGAATCCTTTTTCTAATGTTTCTAATGATTTTTGGAATACACCATTGTCAAGAAAATTCCCCTTTGCGCTCTGAAATACATTTAAATTTTTAGCTTGTCCATGCATAATTATATTGTCAAAAAATACTGGCACAGATTTCCCTTGCATTACATATAACCCGTAAAGTGGCATTATAATTTTCCTGTCAACTATAATCCCATCATCTTTAAATAATTCTTTTACTGGATTATCAATCGCGCTTTTCTCAACAATATGATATGGGCTAAAATATTCTTCATAGGTAATATCAGAATTTAAAGACAACATGATTTTTCTTGTCTTTGCTAAAGTAGTCCAATAGTTAAACCTAACATGATCTGTATTTGGAGGGACTGCATAGCTACCTTTTGTACTAATTCCAAGAAATTTATCGGATGAATCGTATGCACAGATATTCCATACAGTCACGAACTGTCTTTCATCTGATATGTCACTAATCCTTCTTGACAAATAAACTGTATCTCCATACTGACATTTTATTTTATGAGATACACTATAATTTGAATCATCAATAACTGCGCCTACATCAGAAAGACTTTTTCCATCTTGGTTATCTACAGACTCAGAATTAAATTCATTTTTTGACTTGATTAGCTGAAATGGGAAATTATCTATATCTTCCGTTAGATTACTAATCTTTTCATCTCTCTTATCCAAAGCATCCTTAACCTGCCCTAAAGTTGCTAATTTTTGCGGGAGTTCAGAGTTTACCTTAATTTCATCACTCATATCAATTTCCTCCTAAATATGTAGCAGCATCTTCGTCTGATGCAACCTGTGTTTTAGTTTCTAATGCTGTGATTTTTGCTAACAGAGATTGAGAGTCTGCGTAGATTTTTTGAGAACTCCAAGTATCGACTTCATTAGTTTCATTATCTTTGATTTCTGGAAGAGAAAAACTTTCATTTGACTCAGAGTTAATCCATACTTGAGTATTTTCATCAGTTGGAGTAGTAGAAGATACTTCTAAAGATTTAATTGTTTTTAATCGTTTTCTCGAATAAGAATCTTCAATTTCATGCACAACTCCACTAACTTCAATATTTTTAATATTTGTAGCCATTTACTTCCTCCCTTCTAAATATGTAATGTCCCATCATCATCAACTGACATATTATTTTTTACAGCAGTAATCATCAATTCTGCTAATTTTTCCATTTTAAAATTTTTCACCTGTGATGTACCTGTATCCCATAGCATACCAACATCGTTTTTACTAATGTCTTCTTTTAGAGGATAAGTATTAAACATTTTTTCTGATGTCATATTTTCCTCCTATCTAATTGCTAATGTTCCATCAGATGTTACGGTTATATTCAGTTCCTTATCCCATCCTTCTATTTTTTCTTTTGTAATTGAATCAAGTATCTCTTTATTAGAATGAGCATGTTCTGAGTCCTTAGAAGCATATTTTTCATCGTGATTATGGTCTTTGTCTGAAACTCCAATTTCATCCGAAGAAAGATTACCTGTTAATTCTTTTCCATTAATAGATGGTTTATTTTTTAAATCATCGTAATTAGAGGTAGATGGAGTAGAAGGGGAAGAAGAACCGACTTTTTTATCTGTATACTTTTTTGCTATCACAAAAGTCTCAACGTCAATCATTTTTAGACCTCCTTCCAAACACCAGAGCTATTTAACACATATAATTTACATTTATCAATTACAAAACATGTTGAACCGATTGAACATTCTGAAATTTGTGATTTGTCTGTTGCACTTTCCAATATACCTTTTTTTGTATTTGTTGGAAGTTTAGATATATCTTCTTCTAAATCACAATAAAATTCTTTTAAATTAGGTCTATTATTATTACCAACATCATTAATCCAATAAGCCATATAAAACACCTCCTTCAATTTAAAAAGAGAAGAGTATGTTCATCTCTTCTCTAAAATTATTCATATACAATTGTTGAAATAGAATTATCAGATTCATCAACAACTGGTCTTTGTACTTCATCAGTAAGAATATATACATGAGTATCCTCTTCTGTATAAGCTGTATATTTACAAACAAATGAGATTTTCTTATTAACTATAGAATTATCAAGATAAATTGCTTTTCCTGTTTTATAAGGCTTCACTGTATCCAGTGACTCACCATTTTTATTTCTTCGATACCACTCATAAGTACCACTTGGCAAATCATCTCCCGTAGCTTCAACCCACCTTTTATCACTTGTAGAATATTTCATAAGAGTTACACTTTTTGAAGTTGTATTAACTTTGTAAAAATACCCAATTGTTCCATCAGAAGGTTCTTCTGTAAAGAAATCTGTAGATTTTATTTCATCAATTTGTTGTCCATTCTGAAAAATCATTGCATAGACTCCACCAACTCCAGAACCATTCACTAATTTATCTCCTAAAGAAGAAAAACATTCTACACTAATAGGGTCAGTTTTGTCCATAACCGTATAGAATGCCTGATAAGTTCTAGTTTTGTAAACTGCACGACATCTAAATGATGCAGTAGAATCAACCATAGGAGGAGTAACTGTAAGATAATCATTGGTACATCCATTAATATCTTGGTAACTACCATCAATATATTTGCTCCATTGATATGTTACTCCTGTTGTTGCTGTATCCATACCATCATGAAGTATGGTTCTTAAAATAACATTATTATTTCCATTATTAATAGTAGAGTCACCAGTTACATATACCTCAAGCAATACAGCATTCTCTCCGCTTTTTGCCTGAATAATTTTATTGATACTAAATTTAAAAGTATTAGAAAGTCCATTTGATGTAATAGTGATAGTGATTTCTCCAGATAATCCAGAAAATAAAGTTGCTCCTTTTGCGACAGAAAGAATAATACATCCTTCAGAGCTTGTAGTAGCAGGAGTGTTAGATTTTACTGTAATTCCAGATGGAAGAGGAGTAGCTACAACAGCAGTGCCATCCGTAGCTTTCATACCTAATTCACATTTAAAAGGAATTGTAATTTCTTTTGCTTCACTAACAGTTTCATCAGTATCGCAGTTGATATTATCAGAGAAATTCCCCAACCTAATACTTAATGCATCAGCACCAGAATCACCTTGTTCGCCATCAATACCATCTTTTACTATAGGAATAGATTGGCTATCTTTATAATTAGTTGTTGTTCCAGCTTCATATAATTCACCTTTAATAAGTTTAATCTTATTACTAGATGGTTTATAAATGTGTGAATTCTCATCTACTCCTGAAGTATATTTTAAATCAAAATTTTCTCCATCCGTGGACTCATAAATTTTAAATCTACCTGAATAAGCTGTATCAGGGTTATTGCCTACTCGTTTTGTAGCAGAAAATGTCACTGTCTCAGGAACAAACACATCATTTTTATCAATCTTTAAATAGGACAAATCTGAATTAATATAGTAGAAAATTGGGTCAGCAGCATCAGCACCAGATCTATCTTTATGAACAGTAAATCTTTTATTTAAAGTAGTATAACCTGAACGTGTAGCAATAAAATCTACATATCCAGTCTCTACAGTAATACCTGTGACAGTATATACAAAAGTCTTTGAATTAAAAGTTCCTGTAATTCCATCACTTGGAGTAGCAGTAATATTCCAATTAGCTGTATCATCTTTTGAACCTTTTAATATAGTAAATTTAGTATTTGCTCCATTTAAAGACGTTGGGTATAATTCTCCATTTGCTTTAGTAGGAATTGACTGAGAATCATTTGTTAAATTACAAGTGATTGTTGCTGAACCAGCTGCACCATTACGAACTTTCCAAATTTGATGAATGTCAGAAAGATTTTCTGTGTTTGTTACAAGTTTAATCACCGCCATATCTCCCACAAATACATCATCTGTATCATTAACAGTAAGAGTAGTTGTATTAGAAGAATTAGGATATACTTCAAAACTTCCATCAGCTTTTTTATACTGCCATTGTTTTACAGTTGTATTTTCTAATGTTGCGGTAAGTATAATAGATGGGGCAGAAATAAGGTTTCCTTCTCCGTTATACTTAAAAGCTGTTTCACCTGTAATATCACATTTAGATAGTTTTTTTACATTTTTAATAAGACCAAAAGTCATCTGCGCCTTTGCTTTTACTTCGACACCTTCTGCATCAGGGTCACGATAAGTAATTGTACAGATGTATGTAATCAAATCTGCATCAGCTAAAACATTTTTTGAAACAGTTAATACTCCACCTGAAACCTTTTCTCCTGTAACTAAAGCAGTTGGATTTCCTGAGCCAGCTTGTCTTTCCCACACAAAACTAAGACCGTTTGAACTTAAAGCCATCATTTCACCATTTAATTCAACAAAGGGTGTTAAAACTAAATTGTTTGCTTCCCAGTTGGGAGAATAAGCTGGCGATTCATTTGGATCATAAACAGTTGTAAGGGGAAGAGAAGAGCCTAGCCATGCACTTAATTTTCCTACATCAGAAACATCAATGATGGTAATTCCACCATAGGCTTGTTGTTTTGCCATACAAAACCTCCTTTATTTACTTTTGCTTTGCCGAATAGAAGCTTGTGCCAATGCTTCCCCATCATAAGAAAAAGTGCAGGTAAAATACGCTGCACTAAACATTACATCACTTCTATTAATTGTTATTGTTTTTGCTCCACTTGAATGTTGTTCGTTCCAATATTTATCACTAGAAGAATCGTAACTAGAACGCTCCCAAGTGAAACAAGAATTATCATATTTATCAGTTACGTTTTTACCATTTTGGAATAAATTTACCTTTACGGTAATTTGAGATACCTTTCTACTTGTGTTAACTCCTTGAGGAGTAACAAATCTTATCTCAAAAGGTATAGAATTATCAATTTTAGAGTTTAAATTTTTAAGAGATTCATTGGTATTATTTTGAAATTCTGTATATTTAACTCCAAATAAATTTCCACTTCCATCAAGAATATTTTTTATAGAAATATTTCCATTTTTATCTGTCTCAACAATTGGAAAATTTAATTTGGACTTTGAAATAGTATCATTAGAAATCATATTTCCAATAATTGTACTATCAGGTATACCCTCTTGTGTGATACCATTCTCGTCAAACATAGCAGTTTTACCATCAGTACCTTTTACGATAAAATTAAAATTACCATTGCCATCTTGCCCAATTTGAACTCTAATATTTCCATCTTTATCATAAAATTGCTGAGTAGAATCTTTAAATGCAATAGATGGGTTTCCATTACTAGATATTAAAGTTATTAATTCAGCAGTAGCAGAGTGAGTCATTAAATCCGCAACAGAAATTTTAGATGCGATTAAATTTTTAATAACACCTTCATCAATTACAACATTTGCGGCTGTTAAATGAATTGCTTCTAAATCTCCGACTGTACCAGTTCCTGCCAAAAGATGTTTAATATTACCTACAGTTGTATTAAGCTCAGATGTATTTATTTGCTTATTAACAAGATCGATAATTACATTTCCAGATTCATCTTTAATTAATTGAGTTGTTAATTCTTTAAAGAATCCTGAATCTGCGTTAAGAATTTTCGTTGTAAGAATATCTGTTTGGATTGATTCTGATACAAGAGTTTTAAATTCTGCACTGTTAGCTTTTATAAGTTGCGCTGTAATTTGGTCACCATCTATATATTTAGAATAAAGATTTGTGAAATTACCTGTAATACCAGAAACTGTTCCTGCATTATTTTTACTCATGTAAGCATTAAAAGAAGAACTTCCAAGTAATGATTTTATAAATTCTGGTGTAATTGTGTAAGATGTGACATCTTTCGAATTTCCTGCTGAAAGAGTAAGTGCATTTTTCTGTGCTGATAAAGCAGAGCTTAACAAATCATTAAAATCATTTTTTTTTGTTTTATATCTTGTTACAGATGAAAAGGTAAGTGTAAAATCACCTTGATAAATACAAGGATTGTAAGTAATTCCTGTAACTCTTAATTTTTCAAATGTACCATTATTATTGATTTCTGCGTGAATAAAATTGTAAATATCTAATGGTTCAATTAAACATTGAAATTCTTCTAAACCATAAATATTATCTAGGGTATCTTCCCATGTGTATTGTGGGTGAGAAGCTGCGTATAAACGCTCAACTGCATCTAAGTATAACTTATATTCCTTTTCAATCTTTTCAACAGAAGAAGTAATAGATGTTGAAATAATGTTTTCATTCTGATAATCTGTATGCTTATAAAGTTTCTTTAAAAGAAATTCTTCATATTTCGTAAAAGCAGGATATTCAGTTTGTACGTTTTCAAAATTTTCTCTTTTTACATTTTTCGCAATCGTATCATATTCAGATTTATAATTATTTCTTTCTGAAATTAAATTGTCGTATTCTTTTTGTCTTTCTGCAAGAGCAGATGTGCAATCATCATATAACTTTTTATAGTCAAGATATAATTGATGATAAGAATTATAAACTTCTTCTGTGCTATCAGTAATTGAAGAATCATATTCCTGAGAATATCTCTCCAATACTCCCATTTGGTCAGAATATTTTTTTTGACAAGATGTAAGTTCATCTACTCCATATAATTTCCAATCAGTAAGGTATGATTTTTGATATTCCTCATCCATTTGAAAATATTGAAATGTAGATGCATTTTCTCCTAACTCTAGCATTGGCGCAGTAATATCAAAAGCTATATTTGTTCCTTCGCATAAAAAATAAATTTCTGAAATATCAGATGGTGCAGTAAAGGTAATCTGAACCCTTGTCCAAGTAGAAGTAATATCTCTTTCTATATAAGTAACTTTTGAATAATCATTATTATCATTAGATGAACAATAACCTAATTTGATTTTATTAGCATTTGCTGAACGAATAAAAGCACTTAAAGTATATGTACTTCCTTTAGAGGTAGATATTTCCTTTTGTTTTATTCCGCAAGAGTTGTTATTACTATGAATTGCCATGTAACGAGTTGCTCCATAAACAGGAGAAGTATCAAGTACATTACATTCACTAAGAGAACTTCCAATTCCATACCAATTAGAAGATGTGATAAATGTTGCATTTTTTAAGATATTTCCAGAACCATAATCTTTAAGAGATTCTTTAATATTATTTGCTTCGGAATCTGTTGTGCTTACAAGTTTATTAATGATTGTAGGAAGGATGTAATTTACAATCTGTTCATATCTATCCCAATCTGCGGATTTTTTCAAAGCATCTAAATCAAAACTTCCATCTTCTTTTATATATTCAGATTCATAAGCACGAATCAAAGCAGTATAATCGTCATATGCCTGCATTAAATCTTTAATAGATTTACTTGACCAATCCTCTGTTGATCCATCTATAGGAACTCTTGATTTTACCTCAGTAGCTTTTTCCTGTACATCCACATATTTTTTTTGAAGATTAATATAATCTAATCGTTTGGATTCTCTATATTTTACCCATGCCTTATATTTTTCTTTTAAAGATGTAGGAATATATCTTTCATCTTCAAGAAGATATGAATAATCCTCAATATCTGTATCACCAAAGTTTACTGAAACAATATTATCAATTCCTTCACCGCCAGATACAGTAACAGTAGTAAATAATTCGTCCTTGCGTGTAGCTTTTAAAGAATTCTGTATATTGCGCCAACCAATATAAGCATTTGTATCTTTCCCAATATGGTCTACATAAGTTGCATTAATTTTACAATTAATTGTATCAAATGTAAAAATACAAGAAAATGCATTTGAAACATCCTGCGTAAGAACAGAATATAAATCTGAATTGTCAATATCAAATGCATAAGAATCTTCTGGAAGATATGTAGGATTTTCTAATTCTTGTCCAGAACTATCTATATGGTGAGGCATGGTATCAATTTCACCAATCTGCCAAGGAGAATCTGCAATATTATCTACCCAATTATCAATTTCATTTCCATCGCTATCAATTACTTTTTTTGAAGGAATTAAACCTGCATGATGTAAAAGAATATGTAACAATGATAATTCTGGTTCATCTGGATTATGAAATTTTACTGTTGGAATACCGTTTTTGTATTTATCAGGATATTTTTCTTTTGGATATTTAGATTGGAACATCATTTCATAAGATGATTCTGTGCCTTGTCCAACTTTAAAACGCTGAATGTCGTAATTCTGTAATCCAATCTCATATGATTCAGCTTCAATGGTTTTACTTTCAATCTTTCCATCATGATTTACTTCTGGCGGATTTTTAATGATAAACCAAATTCCATCCACAAAGATTTCCATTAATTCATCAAGATAATCATACCACGCACTTTTTTCACCATTGAAAGATTCATAAGCAACAAAAGATAAAGAAACAGTATTATTTCCTTTTTTATTAATCTGAGCAGTTGAATAATCAACTCCACCAACAACACCCAAAAGTCTTTTTCCTGGCTGTGCAATATATATAAACTGTTGGACAGCATATTTATTTGTATAATCCATTAATATGCACCAACCTTTCTATATTCTCTATATTTTATTTTGACAATTGCGTTACCAGAAAATTTTACTTTATTTTGTCCAGATAACAATTTAAACCAATATATTTTTTGTGGGTCTACAATATTTAAATCAGTAAGAGGAATTAATGAACCTATATAGTTCTTAATGGTAAGTCGCTGACAATCAATGTAGATTGTATTGTTTGCGCCTGTGGGATTAAACGTGATAGAAGATGAGTTGTCTGTGATATTTGCCAGAGTGATATCTTTATCGTCTTTTGGGTTAATCTCAATAACAGGATAAATATAATTCTCTAAATCATCTGTATCATTCTGAATAGTATATTCCTTTTCACTTTCTGTAAGTGTAAGAATTTTTTCCTCACTATATCCAAATGGAGAATCACAATTAATTGTAAATTTTAATCCTATAATTTCTTGAATAAAAGTAGATTCTACGTTTTGAATTGTGACGAAATAATCTACATATTCATCTGATTCCACAGCATTATCATAATCTGTCATATGAAATAATTCTGGGAAACGTGGAGATGTAAGCCATGCATTAATCTTTCCGATTTCTGAACGAGTGAAAAAATTTTTATCAGAAATAAGAGGGTCTTTAACCACAGTAACAGTAAATTGAAGAGTAGAAGAGTAGGTTGCGCCAAAATGATTTGGACGTTGCCTAAAGATATTCATTTCTCCAATATTAATCGTTCTTTCCAACCCCATAGGAATAGAATCTAACATATCAAAAGATACTATTTTTAATCCAAAATCTTTGGACGACTTTCCATTAAAATCAAAATATTTACCAAAAATAGCCATGTTTTATACCTCCTTTCTGATTTTTTAATAGAAAAGAGTACCAGAACTTTGACATTCTGATACTCTGAATCATAAAAATATTTATTTTACAGTTTCGTTTTATGACCAGATTTTTGTCTTTGGTCTGTTAGTTGTTTCACTATGTAATCATAAGACATTTCTTGCATTTTCTTAACCCCGGGGAATGTGTCCTTATCAATACTTCCTTGGACAATCAAATTATTTTCAATGTTGATATCTCCCATACCACCATTTTTCATCATAGCGTTTGCTTTCTCAACATTGCTAATAAAATCTGGTACTAAATTTTTAACAGGTTTCTCAGGGAGAATCATTTCCCCTAAACGTGCAGTGATTAAACCTTCATCCCCATTTGCAGTAATAACATTACTTAAAGCAGGAATTACTTTTGTAATATCATTTACAGGAACAAGTTCATTTGCAATTCCACCTTTTGCAAATCCTTTAATGCTGGCTTTAATAGCAGATGCTTTAATACTGCCCATTATTTTACTAGGATTTATGAGAGATTCTCTTACTCCATATTTACTTAATTGATTTATATAACCCTGTGCTGTTTTTTTAGCTTGAGATTCTTTTTCAACTAAGTTATTATGGGTTTTTGCGGCATCAAGACCTTTTCCCTTTTTAAGACTTTTCGTACTAATAGATTCATGAGCTTTAACTTTCTTTTTCTTGGCATCAGCGAAATTCTTCCACCAACTGCTTTCCTTCATGTTTTGAACATGTCTTTCAGTTTTTCCCCATGCGTTAGCATATGATTCATTAGCTTTAACTAATCCAGCCCGAAGAGATTCTATTTTTTTATTTTTTTCATCTTGTGCTTTTTTCGCCTGTTGTGCCGCTTTTTGTTTCTTGGCAGCTTCTTGTTGCGCTTTAATTGTTTGCTGGCGATGCCATTCTGCCTGCTGCTCCGATAAATCAATTTTGGAAGCACCATTTACTGTGCTATCATTAAGTTCTTGTTTCTTAAGAATATTATCAGCTTTATCTGCATTTTCTCCTCTTCCGATATTATTTACATTAATATCATCAACAGTAGAAGTAGTAGTTCCGTTTTTAACATTTTCAATATTATTACTTAACTCAGTTTGAGTTTTATTTGTAATATCTTTTGTAAAAGTATCAACAGAAGTACCAGACGATGCAATGATATCTCTGATTTTCGCATAAGCTTCATCATAAGATTCAACCATACCGTCAAGCATTTTATTAACAACATCGGTCTGCATTTTAGAATTGCTATCTAAAGCAGTTAATGTTTTATCTAATGCATTGGATGCGTCTTCTGAAACTTTATCATATCCTTCACTACGAAGTTCATCTTCATGATCTCTTACAGTTTCATTATAATCATCTTGAGCATCTTTAAGCTGTGCTTTCAATTCTTCCAAACGTGCTTTTCCTGTGGCACTAGAAGTACCTTCTAAGGCTGCGATTTCATTTTGAAGAATATTAATATTCTTATTTTTTTCTTTTAAAGTCTTATCGTAATTGTAATAATCCTTTTTCTTTTGTAAAGCATCTTTTCTTTTATCAATGTTCTTTTGAAGAAGTTCATTTTCTTTTTGAAGAGAATTTTTGTAAATTTGTAGAATTGCATTTCTACTTTCTTTGACAGTAGAAGCTTCTTTCTGTTGAGCCTCAATAAGTTCTCGTTTCTTTTCTGTCCATTCTTCCTCTGACATTGAAGTATCTGTATAAGAATTACCTAAAGCATCAAGACCCTTTTGATAATTTGCAATAGCTGTTTGAGCTTGTTGAATTTTATTTGAATTTAGAAGAATTTGTGCATTACCAGTATCAGTAATTTTTCCATCATCTGCAACAATTTCTGCATCACCCATGAGGTTAATTAAATGATCCATATCGTTGATATTATTGTCAAGAATTTCGTTTTCACGTTTGAGTTTATCAAAACGAAGTTCAATAATATCATTTAATTTTTCTTCACGATGTTGCATACGGTCATAATTATCATTCTCTAAGTCAAGAATTTCTTTGCGAATTTGAACAGCTTTTTCACCTGTAAGATTAGGGTCACCTGTATTTTTGAGTTCTACCAAACGCTGTTTCTTAATATTTATCATATCTTGATTGGCTACGATAATATTATTGTCAGTAGTCATTTGATTCTTATAGGTTTGTTCTAATCGACTATCACGTTCTTTATTAGAAATGTTCTTTACACTAATCAATGATGCGAGAGAAGATAATTTATCCATAGCAGAAGTCCATTTATCAATAGCAATCTGTTTTAGATTATATGTTACTTCTCTAATTTGCTCATTTAATTCTTCGTATGAAGTTTTAGATTCATTTAAAGATTTTATAATCTCGTTATATTTTGTTTGTGCTGCTAAAGCTTCTTCACTATTCGCACCAAATCGTTTTCTGGCAGTTTGAAGTTCTTTTGCATAGGCATTAGCCTCTTGTTGAAGAATGGACGTTTGTGATACCTGTTTACTTCTTTGAGAAATTAAATTTTTATGATATGCTGAATTTAAATCTTCTGAACCACCTTTAGCTCTAATCATTTCATTTTCAGAACTATAGATATCTTGTTCAGATTTATATAAGTCATTTACGGTATCATAATAATCTGTAATAGAATCAAGCTTTTTTTGTTCTAACTCATATAGTTGTTGTTGAAGGTCAAGCTGATTTGTACGACATTCTTCTGCTTTATCCCAGTATTCCTGATATGATTTAATAAACTCTTGTGCTTTTTCACCATAGGAATTAATATTAATCGTACCATTTTTAATCTTTTTAATAAGATTCTTTGCTTGTTTTGGCTTAACAATCTTACGTTTTACAGCTTGTTTCTTAACAGTATTTGCCTGTTTTCTATATCTAATAACAGCCTTTTTATTGGTAGAAACTTCCTTATTTGTATTCTTGTAGGCGTTTTCATAATTAGAATTTCTTCCTCTTAAAGTACGAGAATTTTCAGCTTTCTTTTCAAACCGTTCTGTTTGAGTTTGAAGTCTCTTTAAGCGTACTTCAATCCAATCAAAGAATCTCTCAAGATAATCTTGAAATTTTTCTAAGGCTGTTTTACCTTTTTTTGTGGTTTTCTTTTTGGATTTATCGGAGTTGGATTTAGTTTTCTTTGTGGTAGAAGGAGTAGTAGATTTCGTAGTTTTCTTATTCTTATTGGTCGATGTGGATGATGTGTAATATCCAGGTCTATGTCCACCTTTTCCTGTTTTAGCTCTAGCAGTTGTTCCATTTAAACTGCCATGAGCATAAGCAGTAACATCATCTAAATAATCATTATCAAATACATCGCTTAAATCATCAACTGTACCTGTCGCAAAAGCAGACATACCACCAACAATTTTTGCATGACTATTGGTAATATATCCTTTTTCTTCTAAGGATTTCATTTGTTCCGAATATGTTTTCTATAATTCGCTACATTATAGAGGATAAAATTTTATCCCTCATAGTTTCCTATGAGTCCAGACTATATCAGTATGTGAATAATTTTATATTAATAATTTGCTTTTTAAAATAGTAGAAATATTATTTAATTCAGTATATGGAATACAAATAAATTTTATATTATTATTTTTACAATATTTTTTCTTTATATCATCATGTCTTTGTTGAATTTTAAATCTCTCTTCACCACCAAAAAATTCAACAGGTTCATAATGTTGTTTCCCTTGATATTCAATACATACATTGATTTCAGGCAAATAAAAATCAAATGGTAATGAATTAATATCTTTACAATCACTAAAACAATATTCTGAAATAAAATTTATTTTATGTTCATTTAAAAAATTACTTATTTTAAATTCTCCATTACTTTGTGATTTTGAACAAGAAGGGCAATATTGTCCTTTTACAGATATAAAAGAATTATAAGATGTTAAAAATATTTGATTACATTTTGGGCAAATAAGTTCTAAATTTTTTGATTTAATATCTATGTAATCTTCTGGGTTTAAAATATTTCCACCATATTTTTCAATAATCTTTTTAACATACGAAGAAGATAATTTTTGATTTTCATATTGACATTGTTTACATCCATGACGAAGAGTTAAAGCGTATATTTTTGTAATTTGTATTCCATGTTTAGGACATATGTATTTTATTCTTGTATTAGAAGTTTTAATATCATCTTTTAAAGAAATTATTTTATAATCATTTTCTTTACAATATTCTAATGCTTTATCATATAAATATTGTTGTCTTTCTTTCAAATTATTATCACTGGTTTTCCGTTGCTTACATCTCAAACAAGCATATGTTTTTTCGTTACGTTTTCTATAATAATCTTTCCATACACATAATAACTCTTTGCCACAATAATCACAAATTACCTTTACCTTTGCATGAGAACCTTTTGTTAAGTCTTCGGCTTTTACATTAAATTCATCATTATATTTTGTAAAAATGTAACCTTTTGATTCATACCAATCTTTATTTCGTTTTCCCCATTGTATAGTTATATATTGATTAGAAGCTAACACTGTTACCTCCTTTTCTGTATAAAAAATCAAGCATGATTTTTATGCTTGATTAAAAAATAAAATTATTCACATATTTATTTTTTCGAATTACCAATCGCTTGTAATTCTACTCCCATTTCAGGGATAGTCGTTGAACCTTCCTCTATTCGAGGCTTGGCTGCTGATTTCCCATTTTTACGACACTTAGGACATCATTTGTATTTCAACAAATGTGCTTTTATTTCACCATATGTCATCTATATATTTTTTTCTACTTTCGTAACATTCACGTTTGATTTTATTTCATATCTACGTTGTAGTATATATAGCTTTAGGGTGGATACGAATATATCCTTTGTCCCAGCAATTAAATAAAATTTTCTTACACCTGTCACCAGATATAAGCACTTTTTAAAAAAATGATTGAACACAATATCGCCCCTGTGTAAATCAACAAGAGCAGGATAACCATTGTTATAGATATTTAATTTACCATCTCTAACAACACCCTCAGTTCCAACTTCATTAATTAAAGTCTTTTCACTTTTAGGTATACCAACAGATGATGAGTTTAAAGTTCCCTGTGCTTTCGCAGGAACAGAAGGATGGAATGTACCGTTAAATTGATGAGATTTATGCCCATTACTAGAGAATCGTTGACTTCCACCAGATTTATATGCTTTAGTCCCATAAGATTTTGTTCTAACTACATTTACATGTTCTGTAGTTATTGTAACAGTTTTTCCATGTACAGAATCAATTTCACCTTTAATAGATCTAACTGTTCCACTAGCATTATCATTTGCGTTGATAGAAAATGACTTATCTTTTATTTTTTGAGCATTAACTTTTGAAATTGCCTTATCCGCAGTAGAACTATCTCCATTAATAATTGCCGTTTTTTGCTCTGCCGTTAATCCATTCCAAATAGAAACAAGGGCAGTAGCTTTATCCTCAGCACTTAAACTAGAGAATTTATCATTTGCACTCATGGCGTTCCATAAAGTTACGATTGCTGTTGCTTGGTCTTTACCAGATAACTTGGTGTTCTTATCTGGAGCATCCATACTATCCCATTTTTCAATGATAGGAGTAGCGTTGTCTTTACCAACAAGCTCAACTATTTTTTGTTTAGCATCTTTAGAATTGATGTCTTTGTCAATTTTATCAAGTTCTTTTGAATCTACTTTACAGTTTACTTTTTTTTCGACAGGTTTCTTACTGTCACTTTTTATTTTTTTATCAATCTTATCAACTTCATCTGTATTAGTAGTATATTTTACGGTTTTTTCTTCTGTATTTTTTTTATTTTTTTTAGAAGATTTTTTATTTCGTTTTGCTTCGTCAGGTGCTTTAACTTGAATTTTATCTTCGTTAACACCCAATGTATTTGCAGATGTCTTTTTTGCATTAGCACTATACTTATTAAGATTATTTAAATCATCTCTATGACTCTTTGAATAACTTTCCCAGTTTTCACCAGAATGTATAAAATCTTCAATAAATTTTTGTTGTTGTTCCCGAATAGAAGATGCTTGTTGTTGTAATAATGTCTTTTTATTTTCATCATTAGTTAACAATGTAGCTCGTTCTATTGCATCAGCAGTATTACCAGCTAATTGGAAATTTGCATTTTTCTCTGCTTTTTTAGCATGAATATTCTTGCCATTTTTATCGGTGTAATGTTTAGCATCTTGGATAGTTTGTTTTAAAGTTTGTTTTTGTACAGCATTATATTGACCCCAAGATTCATTTGTATTTGAAGTTTCTGCACTGTTTTTTGCTTCTTGTAACTTCAATTTAAGGTCTGCTAAATTATACTCAAATTTGATTTTTACAACTTTTTCTTTTGTAAGATCGGACATATCTTTGTTATATTTTTTAACATTTTTATCCCAACCTTCAATTTTAGTTCCAAGTTGTTCTTTATATCCACCTTTTCCATCATCTTCTAATTTATCATAGATTTCTTTGATTCCAGAAAGAGATTTTTTATATGTAGTTAGATTTTCTCCGTTCCAATTCATGCCCGAAAACTCAAATCCATAACTACTAAGATTTTTCATTGCTGTTTCAGCAGCACTAACACTAAGGTCTAATTCTTTTGCGGCTTTTGCAGAACTATCAAATGCTTTTGTCCAAGTTATATCGCCATTGTCATTTTCTTTTGCTAATCCGTGTTCTTTTAAATCATCTATAAAATTATTGACACTATCCATTGGATTATCAGCATCGAAATAGCGTTTTCTCTTTTTGTTTGCTTCTTCCCATTTTTCTGCATATGCATCAGCATCAAATTTAGTACCTTTTTTATCGGGATTGATTTTATCCCAGAACATATACTGAGTAGATTCTTGAAAATCATCAGTACCGATTTTACCTCTCTTATAGAGGTCATCTGCCTGAGATAAATAATCAGACATTTTCTTCCATTCAGAATCCTGATTTTCTGTATTATCAAAAGCATTGGTTACACTGTCTACTGTACCATCAAGATAATCATTTGTCTTTTTCGCAGACTCAGAAGCTTTATCTAAGTAATCTTTAAGCTGTGAAATTTTATCAATTCCTAAATCATTTAAAGACAATCCAATACTACTTAGAGCTGTCTGTAAATCCTGTCCAGAATTAACAGCATCTTGTAATTCTTCTTTAATAGCGTTTTTACCCGTAGAGCCATCGAAGAATGTATTTAATGAACTTAACGCTTTTTCTGTGCTATTAAGGTCTTTGTTAGAAATAGCATTTACTATTGATTTAAGATTATTAAATCCTTTACTATGTTCAGCAAGTGCTTCAACACCCTCGCCATTAACAGATAAAGCTTTCATCATAGTAGATAATTCTTCTTGTCTACTATCCAAGCTACTTCCAATTTTATCTTTTGCTGTTTCTGCTTCTTTAATCTGTTTTTCAATCGCTTTCGATTCAGAAACAGAAGTAGCCTTTGATTGTTTTTCACGAAGTTTTGCGATTTTATCAGAATATTCCTGATATCCTTTCAAATCCTGTGCAGTCGCATCTATTACATTTTGAGGTCTAGGATTTGTACCGACTCCTACACCTGTACCTGCACCAATATATTCATAATTACCATCTTCATTTTGAATAACATTAGGACTGACTTTCTTTTTCAGATTCTTTTCGGCATCTGCCGCAGCTTCTTTTTGTTCTTGAGATAGAATATTCTGTTTATTTTTCAGAGTACCTTTTAATTGAGTATTTGCAACTTGAACTTTCTGAACTTCCGCTTGATCCACTAAAGAAATTCCACCTACGCTATTAATTTTCTGAATAATAGCATCTACAGATTCTAAACCAGAAACATCAATGTCATTATTTGTGGCAATCTGTTGTAAAGATTCTTTATACCCATTAACCTTAGACTGTAAATCATCAACTTGCGATTTTGTATCTTGAACACTCTTTAATGATTTACTTGTATTTCCGTAAGCACCATTATAGGTTAATCCGAATTTACTATCTACAGCCTTAAATGCTTTATAGGCGGCAAAGATAGACGTAAGGCTGATGCCTAATTTGCCAATATTAGTGCCAGCAAATTTCTTTAAAGACTCAAATGGTAATGTTAAACTTTCTTTTAAATTACCGTTTGAAGGATTTAAAATAGATTCTTTGAGAATATCAGTATATGCTTTAACTTGCATTAATATTTATAAATAATTATTGGATTTATTATATAAATATGATAAAATATACTAAATATTAAACGAAAGAAGGTATTTGTCATGGCACTTATTAAATGTCCTGAATGTGGGAAAGAAATATCAGATAAATCAAAACAGTGTATTCATTGTGGTTATCCACTAGAAGAATCTAATAATGATAATAAAAATACTGCGTATTCCATAAGATTGATACATTGTGGTGAGCAAAAAGTTAAGCTTATCAAAATTATTCGTGAAATTACAGGATTGGATTTAAAAAGAGGAAAAGACGTAGTAGACAATCTCTTACTCATAAAAACTAACATCTCTTTAGATGAAGCTAATTCTATTAAAAAACAAATAGAAGAAGTGGGAGGTGCTGTCAAAATAACAGAATTTAATGCTAATGATGTAGTTATCTCTCAAACAGAATTAAACATTCCAAAATGTCCTACCTGTGGTTCTACCGATATTTCCAAAATATCCACTACTTCAAAGGCAGTAAGCGTAGGATTATTTGGTATATTTAGTTCTAAAATCCGCAAGCAATTTCACTGTAATTCATGCAAATACGAATGGTAGAAGAGAGGAACATACAAAATGCTTGATAAACAAATTATTGATATACTATTAAAATATAAAGATAAAAATTCTCAAGAGATTACTAATATAAATAATTCCATTAACTCTATTAAAGAAGAGTTAGAGAATGTACAAGCTAATTTATCTCTTCAAGCTTATAAAGAGTTAGCTGATTTAAATAAAAAAGATAATAATATGTTCCTTCAAAAATCTCAAGATGCTTTATATCTTAAAGAGTATTATCAAAAATTTGATACTTTTCTTATTCCTATAGATACAGAAGAAGATACATCAAAAGAGGATGACAATAAATCTGATAATAATGAAACTGTACAATCCTCTAAAGAACCCGATGAATCTTTAGAATTATATCTTACTCCTGATGAAGTATGCCCTTGTTGTCATGCATCAATGAACAATGTTAAAGATTATTATTATAATTCTTCTGAAAAAGATTATAAACAAATCTCAATTTTTAAATGTGATGTTTGTGATAAAAAGTATGTCACTTTTGAAGAATTAGAAAGCATTCAAAATAATATTGATCGTACAAATATTTCTCTTTATATGAATTATCATCACCTATTAGATATTCATAGTAAAATAACTTTACAGGTAAAAGGAACGACAGCCAGTTGTATAAATAAAAAACACACAACCTCAGATATAACTGTTCAAATTCCTGTGATATATGAATCGGGAGATATAGGTTTCGAAATTTCACACGCTATATATTGCCATCAATGTGATGCTTATATCATTTTAAAAAATGATTTTGATAAAATAAATGGTGTTATTTTATGCAAAGTAATAGATGAAACTTTTGAAAGTAAACCTGTATCTAATAAATTTGGGTTTGATGAAAAACAATCTGAATTATATCAACATGGATACAATGTTCAAAAGAAAAATCCATTATCAGATAAGCAACGTCATTTTATATTATTATCATTATTAAATACAGGAATAATGAATTTAAATCAAATTTGTACGCATTTAGATAAACTAGTACAGATTCACAAGAAAGACAATAATTTTGCATTAGCTATAAAGAAATGGAAACGTGATCGTGATTTTATTACATCAAATTCCAAAAACTTTTCATCTTATACAGCTGATAAAATCGTATTAAAATTTAGTTGTAAAAAATCACTTGCACCTTATTAATTATACAATCCCACTTCATTTTAATTCAGAATGAGGTGGGTTTTGTTCCCATTCCTTTTCTAATTCTTCAATCTCTTTTTTTAATTTTCTCAAATCTTCTAATCCTTTAGGATGTGCAAGTTCCTTAGAATAATCATACAGACGTTTAGATTCTACCAATGCAAATCTTCTCTTTTTCATAACTTTATGTAATCTTTTCTTGTCAATAAGATACCATGTGATGTATCGAATAATTCTTTTCATAAAATTCTTCCTATATTATTTTTCTTATTGTATGAAACATTTATAAATCAATAAATATTTTTAAAAATTATCAGTATTTACATATCTGTTCTTTTATGATATTATATTTTCCACTTATAATAAAATAAAAAGATAATAAGAGAGGATGGTATAAATAATGAAAAATTATTCAGAAAAAGAGTTAAATATAATTTGTAATAGCATCCGTAGAGAAATCAAAGAAGAAAATAATTATCTCAATAACTCCATATATATGAATAGAGTAGATGTAGTTCTGGATGTATTACAGCGATTTATTTTAAAAATACAAGAAGATAATAGAGCAGAAGAGTAGTAGCCTTCTGCTTTTATTATTTCTGTATAATAAAAAGAACTAGAGATTTTCTCTGGTTCTTTTTTAAAATATAATTTGTATGAGTCACAAGCCTACGAACGATGGTAGGATATATACATCTTTTTATTCTTTACATTGAGAGTAATCAATCTTAATGCGTTCAAAATCCTTTGTATTAAGAAGAATGAATTTATTTGTATTATCAAAATAATCTTTAATAATTCTATTATCTTTATTAAACTCCTGATATCTTGATAATAGAATAAATGGTTCTCTTTCAAAATTTTCTGACTTTCTATATATACCTAGATAAGAAGTACCATCCTTCATATATATTCGTAAAAACATTCCAGTTTTTATAATATCGTCCCAAATATTTTCATTTGTACTTCTATAAATATGAAGTTTAATTAACTTATCATTAAACCAAGTTGTATGTAATACTTCCCCTAATATTAATGCAATAACAAATGTTATTACACAAAGTAAAATTACAACAATTGGACGATTTTCATATTTATTAGAAATAAACTGAAAAAATGTTATTTTATAAAAATTTTTCAATATGTAATTAGCAATCACACTTTTTATAATGAAATTTTTATAACTATTTTGTCTTACAAAACTTATCCAATAGTAAGCGGATAAAAATATATATCCATAAACAATATTAGATATCAAATTTGGGATATTATTTATAAGTTCAATTACCCAATTAATACTTATCACTCCTTTTTATTTTTCGTTACTTCTTCATCTTCTAAACGAGATTGATTTTCAATCTCAGGTCTTTGCTTAGAAGAAATCTCAAATATTCTGTCTTCGTTATTATTGTTATTTTTCTCCGTTCCCATAATATATTCTCCTTTGTTTAATATAATTTTCTCTATTATACATCCAAGAGGAAAAATATACCATACAGAACATTTTGTTCTATTTTTATCCAACAAACGTCAGAATAGTAACTGACGCATGGTTTACCATGATTTTTGTTTACCTTGGAACATTCATTCAAAGCATATATAATAAGGCAATATATACTTTGGAGGAAGGGTGTTCTCTCTACACTTCTCAATATTTCATATGTTTCCCTCGTCACAGTGACGTATCGCATATTACTTAATCGTATATTGAGTTGGCTCGTGCGTTGCCACGAAATTTTCATTCAATTCACTGTTATAATAACAGAATAGTGGTTTCAACGAATTATTCCTCTAATTTAAAATTTCTAACATCTAAGAATCCTCGTCTCCCTACATTGTTTATTATTCCATTTCTATAATATTCTCTGCATGGATAGACCAAGTTAAAAGTAAACTGTAGCTAGGATTTTAGCTAATCCAGATTCTTAAATGCTTTTACTGCACCGATAGCTGTTAATACAGCAGGTACACCATTTGCAACACTAATGAATTTTGTAAGGACATTGATAGCAGTAGTACCACCATCTATAAATCCTTTAAATACATCAGAGCTAACTGCGGTTGTGGACAATTCTTGAAATGATGCTTTCATTTGTCCTATATGATATTCGATAGACTTCTGATAATTTGATAATTCTTTTTCAGCAGAACCTTCTGAACCAAATTCTGCTGTGTTGTAGGTTTGTTTAATAAGGTCACTGTTGTTAAGGGCGGCTGCCAATGCGTTACCATTATTCTTGCCTCCCATTACATCAAGCAACTTGGCTTGGGTTTTATCAGAATATCCTGAAAAATTATCACCAATATCAGTGATGATTTTCATAATATCCTTATAACCTGTACCTTGCTTATTCATAATATCATAACCGATAAGGTCTAAAATTTTATCTCTAGTATCTTCACTACGAAGTCTCATGGAAACTGTTTTCCACATATTACCTGTACGACTCGCATCCTGGGTGACAGAAAAAGTTCCTGTAATCAAGGCGATTGCCGATGAAAGGTCTGTATGAGCCGCATTAAATGATGAAGCACTTCGTTTTAATGCTTCGCCTAGTTGACTGGTATTGATAGGTTGTGTATTACTTACCTCATTTATCCGATCTACAATACTACCAGCATCTTTCGCCTTTAATTTGAAACCTTGAAGTGTACTGATTAAGTTTTCTGACGCTGATTCTTGCGTCATATCATCTCCAACTTTTTGATAGAGAGTGGTCATGTCAGATAAATATTTACTATCTTGTAAATTATATCCAAGCCTAGACCATGAAGCAGTACTACTAATAACATCGCTAATTGTAGCACCGTACTTCTTAGCACTCTCCGCAGCTTCGTTCCAATAATCACTTAACTGACTTGTTGGAGCATCACTTACTTTTGTTAATTCGATTTTCGCTGCATCAACGTCTTTTACCGCATTCATCATCTGCGATGGAAGTTCCACCATAACATTCTGTAATGCAGCATAAACTCCTGTAAACTGAGCAATTTGCCCTAAAGCTCGTTTCGTGTCTGAAATCCATGATTTCCCTTCTTTTCCACTACTTTTAATCTCAGACTTAAAACTAGCTATTTGTTTTTTTAATTCAGAAGACCTACCAGATGTTAATTTAGTATTTTCTAATTCTGATACAATAGATTCATAATCTGGACTAAAATCTTTATGAGCTTTTGTATTTTCATTCCAATAACTCTTAAAATCATTCAACATTTTATTCTGCGATAACCTGTCCACAGGTTGCATCAATTTTTCATATTGTTTTGATGCACTCGTAGTTAATGTATTGAATTCTTTTAAGCTTGCGTTCATGCTATCGAGATTAGCATTAGAACCTTTTGTAGATTCTGCATTAAAATTCGCAAGAGCTTGTTCAGCTTTATTGATTTTAGAAGCTAATTGATCGTAAGCATATTCACCTAGATTAGATCTTCCAGCAGAAGATATATTTGTTTTTAAATTCCCGAAATTAGAATTTGTATTGTTGAATTTATTTTGAAGAGAATTGTATTTTTTATAGAAACTGGATGTATCCTTTTCTTGTTGTTGTACATATTTAGAAGCATCCTTAAAGGCATTTTCGGGTGTTATTTTATTAAAACTTTTCTGAATCTCATTTGATGTTTTCTGAATATTATCTCGAATTTTTTGTTGATTTTTGGAAAAGTCAACTGCACTAATTCCTTTTTGAATTCCAGTACCAATTTGTTGTCCTACTTTTACACCAACATTAGCACCAGAATTACTTCCAACCCCTTTTAAAAGATTGTCTATTCCCTTGGCATCAAATTGAACCTGAACCTTTTTATTACTTAACTCATTTATTTTTCGTTCATATTCATCTAATTTTTCAAATCCTTTCAAGCTCGCTTGAATATCAACACTATAATCAGCCATATTTTTAAATCACCACCTTTTTAATAACAAAAAAGAGAGGTGTATAAAAATACAGCCTCTCAAATAGTTGAGTTATTTTTTTAAAATATTAAAATTTTATAAAATATATATTTACATTTTTAATTATACATGTTATACTAAACAGGTCAAAGGAACTTTCACTCTTTGACTTTAAGTATTCTTTATCCTTTGAGAACAGTTGTACGTTGACTGTTCTCTTTTTATTTCCCAAATTGTGATGCAAAATTAGCTTTTGCAGTTTCAATAATCAATCTAAAAGCTTCTTCATCATATGAAGGGTCACCAACAACTCCATAAGTACCTGTCATGGTAGCACCTAGAACCTCTGCGCCACTAAAAGTTCCATCAGAATAACTAATTTGATTCCCTTCATAACCTGCTTTTAAATATGCTGTGTCTCCACTTATTCTAGGTGGGTCAACTTTTTTTGAACCTTCTAGAGTACCAGTTCTTGGTCTTTTTGGATTTCCTTGTCCATAAAAAGTAGCAAAAGAGTAGTCAATAATGCTACTTGCATCAGAATAAGTTTCTCTTATTGCACTAGCTAATTTTCTTTGACAATCTTTATGTATTTCTGATAATTTCATTTATTTTACCCTTTGTAAATTTCCTTCTTTACCATTTTCTAATTTCTTGATTTTCTCTTTTAACTCACGAATTTCTGAATTTTTAGCATCAACGATTTCCTTAGTTGCTTCATCCATATTAAAAGAAGAAGCATCTTTAATTACATTAATAATATTCTCTGCTGTGAGTTCAAATCCAGACTCAGAAATCTTATTGAAAATTTTCTGTGCCTTTTCTAAGTTTTCAGGTGTAAAAATTTCAAAATTCATTCGTGAAAAATTCTCAAAAGAATCAATAATAGTATCAGCCGCCATAACAATTTTATCTAAGTCAGGGTTAGCATGAAGATATTTTTGTTTCTCAAATTCTACTTTGTCTGCAACATATTCTCTGATAGTTTCCATCATATCATATAATTCTCTAATAGAATTCTGAATTCTTTCATCTTCTTCACTTTCTGGTTCTTTATCAACAGGTTTTAAAATGAACATATTAACTAATTTTCTAAGGTCTTCATCATTGTAATAAGCACTAAAAACACTTTCACCTTTTTCAAACTCAATACCATCAATAAAATTTCTAATAACAGCAGAAATTTCTCCTTCATCTTTATAATAAGGTGTATAATCCCCATCCATAAAATAGAAAGAAACTATGGTTTCGATAGCATTAATTCTGTCCTGAAGAGTGATAGATTCTTTAATTCTCATATTGTCTTTAATCATAAAATAAAACTCCTTTTTATTATTTCTATAGATGTGTATTCTCTACAAAGTTTTGCACATCGTAACTATAATTAACTTTTTTCAATTTTGACTCTATGTATATTGCATTATGTTCTTCTAAGTCCTTGACATTAAAAGATTTTTTCTGAATTTTATTTATCATATTGTTAAAATCACATATCTCAATAAAATATGTATCATTATTTTTATTTCTAAAATTTACAATAAAACCTGCAACCAAATTATGTTTACTTGCTTCAGTTAATTCTTTAATTTGATTATCTCTGATACAAGATAGTGGGAGAGAAGTAGACTTTGTACTTTTTAATTCTAGGCAATAAAATGTCCTTGAATTATCATCCCACATGATGTAGTCGCACATATTATGTGAAGTAAAACGAGTATTAGACCCTTTCCCAAAACTAGCTGCATTATCCTTTAAGCGATATATCCATATATTCTCTAATTTATTAGCGGATTCTTTCCAACAATCTTCAAATTTTTTTCCTGCATTTTTAGATATAAAATCACACCTTTCTATAAAATATTTGTATCAAATCACAACCCATCTCATACAAATATTTTATTTTAACGACCCTCTATCAAATAAAGCAGAAGAGAGTCGTTATTTCTAAATTTTGTCAATGTGTTCCCATGTGTACATTTCCTTCTGAACCAATGAATGTACAAAGCTGTTTTTGCCTCCATAATCTTCATAGGTTTTAATCAAACCTTCAAGAGTTTCCATTTCAATATCATTTATTTTCTTAACTTCATGATAATAGCGATACGATTGCCCAATTTTGTCTTTTAATTCTGCCTGAACACGTCTGTTTTCCTTTTCTTCATTTTCCTTAAATCGTTTGTCTGTATTATCTTGCATTTCTGTAAGTTTTTTTTCAAGAGAATTGATTAATTTTGAAATATTTTCTTGAGAAGTAATTAATTCTTTTTGTATAGAAAAAGATTGTTCTCTATCGTGAATACGATTGTTTGAAAAAGAATCCATATCTTCTTTGTGTTTTTCTGATAATCTTTTTAATTCATTTGCTGTTTCAATAAGTAATTCGTGTTCATGTTTTTTTAAACGCATACTTTTTGTTTCAATTCCTAAAAGATCAAATAAAAACCATTGAAATAATTTAATACAGGTTTGAAGCCCTAGTAAAACAAGAAAAATAGTAATACCAAATGCTTTCCAGTCAATCTGAAATAATTGTTGTATTGAATCCATCCATCTAAAAATCCTTCCTTTATAAAGTATTTTTCTTTGGACGATTAGTCATCCAATCTGTATATGGCTTTTTTGTTTCTGCCTTTATAAAATAATAAGCCATGCGACCAGATTTTTTTTCAGAAGGAGCAATCCATATAGGTTGAATATTATATCTGGAAATATAAAAAATCACCTGTTTCATTTCTGTAATAGCAATAATACCATCTTCTCCAAAAGCTTCTTTAATTTCATCCAAAGAATCAAAAATTTGTTTTTTGATAACATTCACCTCAAATCGTAAAAAATAGGGAAGACTAAATCTAATAATAATTAGTCTTCCCTATCTGATTATACTAACTACTATTAAACTATTCAGATTCATTTTTGTTCCTCTGTTGTAACATCATCAGCTAACTCAACTTCCGTTACTTTCTTTTTCTTATTTCTTGAAATTGGTTTTATTTTTACTGGTTTAGATTCTTCTAATTTATCAGTAATAGAATATTTACCATTTTCATATTTAACAAACACTGTGTCAAAATCACTATGGTCTGATGGAAACTGAATTTCTTTTCCTTCAAATTCAACAACCATTACATACTGATTTCTCAATAAAACTTTACATTCTTTTATCATGTAAAACTCCTTTGTTTAAAAGAAGTAGGATAATATTACATTACCCTACTTCAAAAAAATATTATTCTTCAATTTCGATAATATCCATTACATCTCCGTCTTCGTTTTGTAAAACTGACATTTCTATAGTAATTTCTGCGGGATCCCCATCAGAACTGAAAGAAAGGTCAAGTTTACGAGTAGGAGAAGCCTTATAAGCAGTAATTCTTACTGGCACAAGATTACCTTTCTCATCTTTATCAACTGTTTCCATCTGAATGAAGAAATCTTTAGGTGTTTTGTTATTATTGAAAGAAATTTTCTTAATTCCAGATGTTTTCTCTTCGAGATAAGACACTTCATATGTTGTTCCAACTACAATCTTACTTGCTTCTGTTGCTGTAAATTTCTTTTCTGCAACTGTACCTTCGATAATATCTCCTGTCGCTAAATCTGTTACATATGCTGTACCAGCTTTTGGTGTATTCTCTAAAGTGATAGTACCACCTTCTTCGCCAGTTTTCTTTTCTCTTCTAACGATAAGACCAGAATTTTCAAGTGTACCATCAGAATATAATGCATAAATCTCAAATGGATGCACTTGGAATACCATAGTCATTGTACCTTCAAGTGGATTATCAAACTTAATATCTTTTGCACCTTTCTTATTAGCATATACGGCATCAGATTCAAAACCAGCAGTAGTAGTATTGCAAAAATCTACAAACATCCAAGGTTTCATTGTAGCATAGTCAAGGATATGTACATTACAGCACTGGCGGTTAGCCATATTTAAACTCTTATTCATTTTTATTCCTCCTATAAAGCTCATTTTTATTGCAACAAAAAAAGACTTGGTTTATCAAGTCTTTTTATTCTTCGTATAATTTTAACCATCCCAAAATATCAAATTTGTTATCAGAATCGCCCCATACAGAAACACTGCGTTTCATGATTTCATAATAATCTTCAATTTGTTGTTTTTGGAATTGGTCATATAATTGAAAAACTGTCAAATTGCCTATATCTATGAGATTTAGATTTTTACTATGAACAGATAAAGAAGATATAATATTTGCTAATTCAAATCGTTTATCAACTTTATCGTCCTTTTTTTCTTTCCCATGTAATTTTGCAAATATTTCAGCAGCTTTTTTATTTTTAAATTTTATTTCTTCTTCATTTTTTTTCCGTTTGATATTGACTCGTGAAAGAATGATATCTATAACAGAAGAGTAATTTTCTGAATAGATAACACCAACAGGATTTTCTTCATCTATTGTTTTATCATATGCATAAAAACAAACATCTTCATAATTAAAAACAATCTCTTCTACAAAAAAGAAATTTAAAGCCAAAGATAGTATTTTAATAAAATAATCATCATTCTTAACAACATCAATAATAGATAATTTTTGTTTATCCTCGTCAGACAATAAAGAATATTCATTTTTTAACTGAGAAATAAACTCTTTTAATTCTGGTTTATCTGGATAATTTTCGCTATTCTTTTCCAACATAGAAAAATAAGTTGGTATATCTATGATTAAATAATCTATATATGTTTGATAGACGGGAAATGTGATTTTTTTAATATCATTTATCTTAGGGCTTTTAATACTTCCTATATTTTGTAGTTTAACGGGTTCTTCTGAAAGAAGAGTAAAATAATCTAATTTCATCAAGCCACCTCTTTTGTTTTGAAATCAGATATATTATACTTAATTTGTCTTCCAAAATATTTTGACTGAGGGATAATATATCCAATATCTGATAAACTTGGATTACCTATGCCCAAATCATTGGAACCCCATAATAATCGTTCTATAATATCTGTTAGAACATCAGCACGATTACCCATATATGTTTTAATGTGTTGCTTATTCATCTGCATACAGTCACGATGCACGAAAATCCAAATATATAAATCTATAGATTTTGTTGTACGATTTGCACCTCTGCAAACAGTTTCTATACAAACAAATGGCATAACTTCTTCTTGAGTTCCGTCAACATACGGATAATCAAACACTTGAGTATACTCCATATCGTTTTTCTCATCATCAGTAAAATCTTCCTTACGCAACATTACTTTTGCAAATTCATCAGATTCTAATAGACGAGAAATTACTTTTGACTTGACAAAAGCCAAATCTCTAGCAACTGATTTTTCCATAATATACCTCCGATTTATCCTACAATAGTAATAGTTGTTTCAGATAAAATGTTACTTTCATTGTCGAGAACTTGTAGTGTAAATGTGCAGTCGATTGCTTTATCATCTGTACATTTTAATTGTATTTTATTATCTGTGATATTTTGAGTAATTTTAAAATCTGATTTTACATTCCATGTGAAATTTAATGGTGTGATTTCTGCGCCTGTGCTATCAGTAAATGTAACCGTCCATGTTTTTGATCTACCATAACGAAGGGTATCTCCACCTGTAATTATAACGGAAGTGGTTGGATTATCTGGTTCTGATGGTGGGAGAGTAGAAGTGGATGGGGTTTTATAATCACAAATCCATAAATCTTGTCTATCTGTAATTTTATTAAACTCACTTTTATTAGCAATAAAACTTAATATTCCACCATGATCTTTCCCAAAAAGATATAAGACATCATCGCTTCTTGTTATTTCAAATACTTTTGTTGGTAGTTGTCCAGTTTTTACTCTATCAATAAATACTCTACATCCATCAAGAGTTGTTCCATCGTCATCTTCTGGAATTAATACAGTAAAATCATTTGACGTAAGGATTATTGTGGAATTTCCAACTCGTCCATTATCATATTTTGAAGCTGAAACAAAATTAGCCCAACGTCTTACGATCTTTCCGTTATTGTCTTGCCATATTAATTCATATTGACATAATACAGCAGTTGCCTTTTCACATACACCATTATTACCAGGATAACCACTAATCAACCAATACTGATTTTCAAATTTTATATACATTCCTGCTTTTAATGTACCAATGGTAGCAAAAACGGAACGCTCCATAGATTTAAGTTGTGTATTAGCTAAATTATCCATAATAATAACTCTGATTTTTCCAATTTCTGTCATATCAGAATTGCACAAAATAACTGTTTTAGCTATATCTGTAGAAAGAGCTTCCGCAAAAGCATCTTCTTTGTAATCTAAAAAAGCATCATTTTCAAAACCACCTATAATATTAGGTCTTGTTTCAGGTGTCATTAAATACCATTCTTGCATTTAGACACCTCCTAACTATAAGCAGAAGGGGTTTGCTTATAAATCATATTATTCAATTCTTCACATACTTTATCTAATTCACTTTTTGCGGCAGTTTTACTTCCATTAGATCCATCAATTGAAAGGTCTTTGGAAACAATACTAATTCGTTTATTAACTTTTGATAATTCTCTTTCCTGATAAGATTTTTTCATCATTAATCCAAGAGTATCAACCGTATAACGATTAAGTTCTGAATCAAATTCTTCTAATTCGTCTATGTAATTAATAGGGTCTATTTCGAATGAATATTTTCCAACTGCTTTCAAAAACCATTCTTTTTCAAGAGATTCTGGAATAATAACTTTATCTTGAAATGTACTGTGAAAACTATTAATAACTTCTGTATAAGTCGTATTCATTCAATCACCATCTTTATACTCTAAGTCCAGTATAATCCTCAACTGCCCGAACTTTTTCATAATCATTAAATAATTTTTCTTTGCGAATAATATTAATAATGCTATATCGTTCAGCTCTTGTAATAACTAAATCTCTTAAACCTTCTTCAAAATCTTTTTTTGATTTCTTAAAAAGGTCTTTTACTAATTCATTGGTGATAAATTTCTGAACAGTATTTTCTGTCTCGAAATCTGCTTCAATTCTTGTTGCTTTATCATCAATATATAAAGTTGCATGAGAACCATTACCATTACTTCCTCTAAAAAGAGTATTACCGTTTTGCACTTGTGCGATAATTTCACTTGCGGTTAAACGAACACTACCGTTAGCTGGAATTTGTACATCCCCAATTGATTCAATACGTTTAAATCCAGTATCCCAATCTGCAATACTTCTTACGGTGACTTTTTTTTCAGGTGAAAATGGTTCAATGGTGCTTTTTTTAACAACATTTTCATTTGAATTTTCAATTTTTACATCTGTTTCAACAGCAGTCTTTTCTGATGTTGCAGCAGCTCTTGTTCTTCCTGCCATGAATATATTTCCTTTCAACTATATTTATTTTTCAACTAAATTGAATGTTTTACTTTATTGTATAAAGAAATTGTTTTATCTAATTTTTCTGATTTTGGAAAAATATAATATTTCGTTTTTGTTGTATTATGAACACCTATAAAATATAATTAATTCCAAAAGCCTTTATAAAGTGAAATAATTTCTTTGAATAGCAATAAAAATAATTGTTCATATGTACCTCAGTAAACTAAGGTAGGAATAATATTATTCCTACCTATTGTTTTTAAAATTATTATAAATTTTCAAGTTCTGGAGAAAGTTTCTTATCAGCGATAATACCGATTTCATACTCTCTATTAGGAGCAACTAACGCACCAACTTCAAGATCATATCTTGTGATTGACTGACCTGTTGTCACATCATTTCCAGAGAAGGATGTAAGTCCACCTCTAGTTACAGTATAAATAGGAGATTTACCACCTGTAGGCATAACAAATGCTAATCCAGCAGGAAGCATAGTTTCAAAATTTGTTCCATCTTTTGTAAGAGTTGTGAGGTCATATGGATTTGGAATTTCAGACAAGATTGTACCATTGTACATTCCCATTAATCCTGTATCATGAATTTCTTTCATAACTGCTTCAGAAATACCATTGACATTAGGTGTCACCCCCTGATATCCTGCAAAACTATTAAACTGAGAAATTAATGCATAGTCACCAGAAATAGTAGGTTTTCCAAAACGTCTAATTGGAGTAATAACACCATCTGCACCAGTCTTTGTTACGCCATCACCTTCCCAGAAATATTTAACACCTCCTGCATGTTTAAGAGCAGAATATACAGTATTTACAACATATACCGCAGCTTTATTTCTGATTTGAACTCTTACCTGATCTTGAAGTTCATTTTCATCAGACATATCACCTAATGCAGCTTTTCTATAATCAACAGCATAACCACCAGAGATAGTAGTGGTAGCAATAGGAACACGTTTCTTTCTAATTACTGGAAATTTAACATCCTGTCCTAATGCCTGTTCATTCGCTGGAAGATTTGCAAATTCAGTAATCTCAATTTCACAAGATTCGTTATATCCAATTGGTTTATAGTTACCATAAATACCAAGTAACTTAATTTCCTGTAAAAGTACAGGTTCCATTGCAAATCTACGAAGTTCATTTAATTCTGAAATTGCAGTAAAATCTCCTGTACTGGCTTTCTGATTTAATTCCTTAATATATTTTGCGGCTACATCAGCTTTCTTTCCGTATGGAGCTAAATCTTTTCCATCTCTCATTGCTGAGAAAATCTCAACGACAGGAGATTTCTTGCCAATCTTTCCACTAACAAAGTTAGCATCTTTTCTTTCGTTATTTAATTCAAATGTATAACCCATTTAATATTCCTCCTTTTTAATTATTTCGCAACAACTTTTGCTTCTACGCCAAGATGATTACCGATAACTTTTGTTACTTCTAAATATGGAGCAGCAGAAGCACCAATAACTAAATTTCCTGTTGCATCAGATTCAAGCTTATTACCTACAGCAACAGTAGTTGGAAGTTCATCGCCATAAACTTCAATAATCTCTCCATCAAGTTTTTCAAGATTAATAACTCTTACCTGCTCGTCTTTTCTAATTGGATATGTAGGCATATATTCATCATCACCACGCTCAATCTGCATGATAGCTTTCGCTTTCTTTTCTCCTACTGTGAATTTTCCAGAGCTTACATCGCCAAATGCACCATTAAATGTATCTGCACTTGCTACTGCATTTTCATATGGATAAACTCCATGTTCAATCTGTCCAATAGTATGTAATTTAATTGCCATTGTTTTCCTCCTTAAATAAAATAAAAAGCCTAAGTAATTAACTTAGACTTTGTGTTAAAATTGTTTTAGTTAAATTAAAAAATATTGATATCTTCTTTTTCTTCGGTGTGAGTATTTGAACACATTTCAGAGAAAATATCTTCAACCTTTGGTTCTTTCATAGAATTCTGTTCTGCAATTCTAGTTTCTTCCTCAGCCTTTTTCTGCTGTGCAACAATGTTCATACAAATTTTAGATTTAATAGAATTAATTTCAGAAGTAACATTCTTTAAATCTTCTTTCTTTGTAGCTGCATTGATTTCAGAAGTAAGTTTTTCAATATCTTCTTTTGCAACAGATTTTTCTTCATCGTTAAATTCTGAAAGAGAACTATTTAACTCACCAATTTTTTCAGCTACTTTAGCTTTAGCAAGCTCATTTTCTAAGATTTCTCTTTCTGCCCAGTAAGTCTGCTGGTCTTCTTTTAATTTATTGAGTGCAGCCTGAATTTTTTCAACAGAAGCATTTAACTCAACGATTTTTTCATCCTTTTCTTTAATTTCAAAATCTTTTGCTGTAATAGCTTCATTTAACTCTGATATCTTAGTTTCATAAGTCTCAGACTTATTATTCATTTCTGTAATAACATCTTGAATAGTTTTTTTAATTTCATCCATATTAAATTCCATTTTTTTATTTTCCTCCTTGTTTTTCTTTTTCTGAGAAATTTCTACAATAATTGCATTTTCATCCGAAGGAGTGATACCAAGAATACAATCAGCAGAATACCCATAAATCATAGGCGTTCTAAAATCATCAGTTATATCTTCTCCTTCTTCATAAATAATTGTATTTGCATTGTCTTTCAAACCCATAATTTCAATAGAAGTTTCTACTTTATCTAAGACATAATTAGCTCTAATCCATTTCACAAAATCAGGATAACGCTGATTAAAAAATGAACAATCACCAATTAATGCTTTAATATCATTTCCATTTTTATCTTTAACGGTATCTATGTAAGCATTTTCACAAACTCCTACGACTTCTGAATTTTTAAATAATGGTTCAATTGAACCGTCAGGATTGAGTTCCCCTCCCGTCATACCATGTCCAATAGGGGTGGTTTTATCATCAGAAGAAAACTCTGCACATATAGGCATACCTATAGCACTAGCCATATTATTTCTTACATATTCTTCCTTCCAATGAAGCCCATTACTATTTGTTTCTTCAGAATCTTCATGAATTTTATGGAATATAATCTTTGCTGGAACTCTTCCGTTCCCATTGACTTTCTCAGAAATTTCGAGGACATTATTAAACATAGACATATCCTCCTTTACGTTGCTGATGGTTTTGGCATTTGATTACTTTGATTTGATTTAGACTGAATAGTATTTTCATTTGTAGGATTGTCGATAGATTCTCGTCCACCTTCATCTTTACCAGAAAGAGTATACGATGTCATATGTGGAAGATACTTCTGATAAATACCGTCTTCAATTTCTTGGTCTAAAACATTAAAATACACATCTGGATCAATTCCTGCACTTGCTACAAGAAAACTTAAAGAACCAGATGCTTCACTGTAAAGAATCTTCATCTGCTCAAAAAAAGAATCCTTATTAACAAAAGAAGTAGGAAAGTAGTAAACTTCAACTTTATTTTTATTATCTTTAATAATATTTTTATTTATGACATAATTTAATTCATTTTGCCATTCATATATCCATGTATATAATTGAGCTGTTACTATTTGAAGGTTATTTTGACCCGCAGCAAAATTTCCCGTACTCATTGCACCAATCAATGAAGCACAAATACCTAAATCCAAAGAAATGTTATTATTTAAATCAGATTCATTTTTTGAATCAAATAAATTTGTGTCAACCTTAATAGAATCTAATTTTGTTCCTGCGGCTACAGAAAAGAAACTTAATCCTCCACGACTATTTTTATTCATAACCGCTTGTTTGACAGTATTGTGTTGGTCTTCTTGCTGTTTTTTGCTTAATGCACAGCAGCCTTTTTCTTTTCCTTCCGGAAATGTCTCGTAAACAATGCGAGAGTTAACTTCATCTAAAAGATTTCTTTTTGTATCTGTATAATAATCCTTATATAAAACATCTTCCAAAGTAGCTATAATTAAACTACGTCCCCAAGGTTCAGAGTCAGTACATTTGATTTTTTTACACATAGTTCTATCATTATTAAGAAGCATCCAATCCCCATTAACTAACCCTTTTCTTTTTTTATAATATCCTTCTGAAATTTCGGTAGGGTATTTTCTAAGCTTTCGTTCTAAGGATTCTCCTGTAAAATCATCAAAATATCGTAAATTAAAAGCAAGCTGATAACGTCCATTTTTCTTACCTACAATTTTTGTGTATTCCCAAGGAAGTGTAACAATTCGTGCATTGATTCCAATTTCATTTATCTCTACAATGTTTTCAACCTCACAATCTGTCATAAATTGATTTTGGTCATAAGAACCCATTCTTACATCAAAGTAATAGAAAGCAGTACCTCTTCGCATCTCAGTATGTAACGCATCACGAATAAAAGATTTATCATCAATTGTTTTAAGGGTAGATTTCATCAAATCTTTTACTTTTTTAATTTTATTTTTTCCACTTTTCTTTTGAATTGTAATTACACTATCTAAACATGGTAGAGCAGTCATATAATCAATAGAATTAGATACAATACCATTTTTTGTATAGATAAAATCTGATAATCGAATTGCTTCTTCATGAAACAAAATAGGATTTCTTAAAATATTATCAATTTCTGATTTTTGAAAATAATTATAGACTCCACAAGAAAAAAGAAAATTACTTGCATCAAAATGATTTATAGAGACACAACTATTGTATTCATAATTTTTATCAAAATTAGAAAGTGGGAGAGAAGATGATGTTGAATTTGTTTCAGATGTTTTTTCTTTAAAATTTTCTTCTTCTGACATAAAACACCTCCTTTCTATTTAATTAATAAGAGTACAGTAATCATAATCACTTGAATTACCCATCATATCAAGTTCAAGTTGATCAAAGAAATGAGATCCGTATGAAACAGAAGTATATCTGTCTTTTCGGTTTTTCCCTTGTTCATAAATTTTAATAATTCCTGTTTGTGGCATTTTTTCATATTGTAATTCTGCACATTCGCTTACCATTTCTTGAGTTTCTAAAAACGGACGTTCATACTCAACTTGTGTATCAACATCTATTTCAGAATTATAATCTTTATTATTAGACAAAATATCCTCTTTTGCAGTATTATAATTAACCAAAAAATCTATTTTATTTTCAATTAAATTCTTACGAAAAGAAACAGCTATTTCACTATTTAAAGTTTGCGTTGCATTAATAGCATATATACATGATGGAGCATTTGGGTCAGGACAAACTTTTGCATATTCATCGACATTCATACAGCGTAATGGAGAATATTCCTTTGATCTTTCTTCATCATATAAAACTTTTTGAAGAGCGTATATTATTTGAAGACCACCATTTCTGGCATCAATAACAATATAATCTGCATCAAAATCTTCATATAACTGCCTAATTCTAATTGCTTGTAAGGTAGTATCTCCTATTTGATTTGACTCAATATAAGGGACTTGTCTTCGATATCCTTGTTTTACTTCCACAGAACTGTCGTTTTCAGACGTATAAACAATAGATTCAGGAATTCCTCTTATACAACTATAAACAGAGTTATCATTTTGACTACCTGCTACAAAAGCTATATCATTTGATATTAAACGAATTTCATTATCCATTTTAGGAATAGCATATTTATTTTTTTTATTCATTTTATAATCAAATATATTTCGAGGATAAAAGACATGCTTTAGAATCTGTCTATTAATTAACATAGAATATGTAAAGTAAGAAGATAGAGAATCCTTTACTCTAAGATTTAAAAATTCAATTTTCCAAGTAATGGGGTCTTGTTTCTTTTTTTCATTAATTAATTGCTTCAGGGTTTTTAAATGGTGTTTTAATGTAATGCTTTCGTCAAATGTAAGAAAAACGGAACCATCATGCTTTTGCATACCTTCATATGCTTGGTCTACAATATCCCACATCCAATGTCCATCATCAATCCAACTAGAACTGATATAAACGTCTATCGGGTCTTCTTGTAAAACAGGATTTTCTCCATAGTATGAATTAAGCATATATGGCTGATTTCGTATTGTTTGGAATGGTGAAATAACAGAATCTTCAATTTTTTTATCTATCTGTCGAAACTCTTCTCTGCAAATTGCATTACTTCTTAAACCTCTTGCATTATCATTTGCCACAAATACGGTAATCTTAGACCCATTCTTAAACTTTACAAAAATATTATTTTCACTTGTACTCCAATCAGCTATTTCTGCTTTTAAAGGTTTACTCCATTCACATAGTTCATCGAGTATTTTATCTGACACAATTAATTTAGCTTGTTTTTTTGTAGAAGATCCTATACGAAACTTTGTACCAGGGTAAAGGATACATCTACAACAAGCATATAAAGCAATAATAAATGATTTTGCATCATTACGACTAGCAACAATACATATAAAATTAGAAACTCCCATGAGATATATTGCTAATTCTTGATAAATATATAAAGAAATTTTTAGATAATCTCTTACAAAACGATGCATATTCCTACGCCAGAAAGAACACCATGCAATCATGTGAATTACATTATTAGGATTACTTAAATAATGAGTAGAAGGGAATTTCTTATATAATTCTTTTTGGTTTTTATCCACAGGATATTGATTTAGATTACTCATCATCATCACCATTTTCTGGTACGAAATATTCTTTATCCCTGATATCACTACCCGTCATAATATTCTGCATTGGACGACAAACATGACGTTCAAAATATTCGCCTATTTTGTCCCAATCTTCGTAAAGAGTTTTATCTTTATAAAATTCTTCTGGAGTAAATTGAGATATTGTTGCAAGTGTAACACCTACAACTTCGTCATTACTAGAATCTTTTTCTTCTATAGTTTTTAAACCTGCTTGCTTGAATGTTTTACTATATTGTTCAACAAGATTACTATATTCTTTAGAATCACCTTTTGTTAAAGCCCTAACCATTAGCATATTGATATTGCATAATGATTTA
>OGCO01000603.1_pt1 | contig 59964 bp, 73 predicted proteins | sample 1570171 | NCBI WGS metagenome assembly OGCO01 (sample SAMEA4370583, study PRJEB24528) | human gut metagenome
GTTTTTCCTTCTTTTCTGATGATTCTTTCATCAACATATTTAATATCAAGTTTCATCCATTCCTCAAACCCAATATTATTTCTTCCCATAACTTGCCAATAGCAAGTCAATCCCGGTTTTACTTCAAGCCTTTTCATCATCCAAGATTCAAACTCCTTAACCTCATTAGGTAAACTTGGTCTTGGTCCAACAAGGCTCATTTCCCCCTTTAAAACATTTAATAGTTGCGGCAATTCATCTATGCTAGTTTTCCTAATAAATTTACCTACCTTCGTAATTCTAGGATCATCTTTCATTTTAAACATTGGTCCTGACATCTCATTTTGAGATGAAAGCTTTTCCTTAAGCTCTTCAGCATTAACTACCATTGATCTAAACTTAAACATATCAAATTCTTTACCATTAAGTCCAACCCTCTTTTGTGAAAAGAATACTGGTCCCTTTGATTCTAATTTTATACTTATTCCTACTATTAATAATATTGGAGACAACATTATTAATCCTAAACTAGATATAATAATATCAATTACTCGTTTTATAAAGTCATATCTACTAGTACCTACTCTATTTTTAGTAGTTAACTCTCTTCTTACCTCCAAATTATCCATTACTTGTCCCCCTTCGAACGTAAATTATACAAAATATCCATTTCCAAAACAAAAACCGCTATTTATATAAACAGTGGTTTAAAAATTTTATCAGTTATAGTACAATATTATACCATAAAAATCCCTTCTATTAAAGTTATCTTGCCATAATTTGTACAATAATGTAACCTTCCAGTAAATATTTTCATGTATTTTATTGTAATATTATTAGGTAGTAATAATATTCTATTACAATAAAATACTTATTTTTTTTATTTTTTTAAAAAAATTCTATGAGAAAACTCTCATAGAATTTTTATTATTCACTTTTAGCATTAGAGGCTGCGATTTTTACTTTAGCCCAATAATTAGCCATTACCTTTCTTGTTTCAGCATTATAGTTAAAGACTTCATCATATTTATTTGTTCTAATTGGATTATAAGCATTAATTCCTTTAAAGTCATTTTGCGCTAAATCGTTCATAACTTCCGTGTTTGGTGAAGTATACCCTACATAAGATGAATTACCATAAGCTGCTTCATAACTGGATACATAGTTAATAAATTCATGTGCTAAATCTACATTTTTAGAACTTTGTGGAATAACCATGCCATCACACCAAATATTTGTTCCTTTTTTTGGCATGTAATAACCAATATTTTCATTTTCAGACATAATATAGGTTGCATCCCCGGAATAAACAAGTCCTAAAGCTTTTCTTGCTTGTGCCATGTTATCAATAATTTCATCCGTTACAATTTCTGGTGACATCGTATTAACACACTCTAAAAGCCAATTATAAGCTTCTGCAAGCTCTTTTTCATTATCAGTATTCATAGAATAGCCAAGTGCTTTTAAAGCCATCATAAACGAATCACGTTCCGAATCGTATAAATAAATGTCTCCTTTATATTTTTGATTCAAGAAAATATTAAAACCTTGTTCTTTTAAATCTTTTTCACTTACTTTTGTTTTATCATAAACGATTCCTACACTTCCCCAAAAATAAGGAACAGAATATTCATTATTCGGATCATAAGATAAATTTTTAACAGAATCATTAATATCTTCTAAGCAAGTTATTTTATCTTGATCTAATGGTTGAATAAGCTTTTCTTGTTTTAATCTTTCAATCATATAATCACTTGGAATTAAAACATCATAAGCTTCACCATTAGCTACTTTAATATACATTTGTTCATTCGAATCGAATAAATCCATAACTACTTTGCATCCTGTTTGTTTTTCAAAATTAGAAAGCAAATTTTCACCCGTGTACTCCCCGGCATTATAGACATGTAAAGTTTGTCCTGCATATTTTTTAGTCGAAGAAGTTGTTTTTTGAACAAAAACTAGTCCCATACATACACATGCTGCAACAATTCCAGCAATAATTCTTGGTGCTTTATTTTTTTCTTTAAGTTCTGTCGTTTGAACTTTTCTTTTTTCTCTAATCACCGGAACAACATTGACAAGAATTAAAACAATCGTAATAAAAATAACAATTAAAGTTGAAATAGCATTAATACTAGGATTTACACGTTTTGACATTGTATAAACCATAATACTCAAGTTTTTAATTCCTTTTCCTGTAACAAAATAAGAAATAATAAAATCATCAAAAGACATTGTAAAAGCAATCAAAGCCCCTGAAACAATACCAGGCATGATTTGTGGTACGATTACTTTAATTAAAGCCATCCAAGGTGTACACCCTAAATCCATTGCAGCATCCGCTAAATTTGGATCTAGAGAGCGAATTTTAGGCATAACAGATAATATAACATAAGGAATGCAAAATGCGATATGTGCCAATAATAATGTTGCAAAACCTTTTTCAATATTAAAGGTAATAAAGAATAACATTAATCCAATCGCTGTAACGATTTCTGGATTCATCAAAGGAAAATCGTTGATTTGCATAATTAAATCATGCACGATTTTTTTTGATTTAGAAAGTCCAATTGCACTAATTGTCCCAACAATCGTAGAAACAACTGTCGCAATAATCGCTACTATAATTGTGACATATAAAGATTCCATCATTGAAGCATCCGCTAACATTTTTGAATACCATTGCATCGAAAAACCTGTAAAATGCGTTAATGACTTGCTTGAATTGAATGAAAAAACAATCATAAAGCCAATTGGTAAGTAGAAAAATAAGAGCATTAAAACCATTAAAATTTTTAATAAAGAATGTTTTTGTTTTTTCATACTTTTTTCTCCTTTCTATTACCAGAATTACGTTTTTCAACATATCTTACTAAATACATGATAGCCATCATTACAAAAGCCATAATAACAGAAATAGCAGATCCAAAATTCCATTCTCCTACAGTAATAAACTGATTTTCAATAACATTACCAATTAAGAAATATTGACCTCCACCCAATAATTTAGGAATGAAGAATGAACTTACTGCCGGTAAAAAGACAAGTGCTATTCCACTAATAACTCCTGGTATTGAAAGTGGAAAAGTAACTTTCCAAAAAGTTTGATAGCGATTTGCGCCTAAATCAGAACTTGCTTCTAATAACGATTTATCCATCTTAGATAAAGATGTATTGATTTGTAAAATCATAAAAGGAATAAAGTTATAAACCATTCCAAGTAAAACAGCACCTTCTGTATAAAGAAGTTGTGTTGATTTAAATCCTAATAAATTCAATAATGATTGTAAAATACCTCCATCAGATAAAATACCAATCCAAGCATATGTTCTTACAAGCATATTGATCCACATAGGAAGTGTAATTAATAAAATTAAAATATTTCTTGTTCGATCTTTACAACGTGAAATAAAATAAGCTACTGGATAACCAAGTAAAATGCAAATAATTGTTGTTTTTAAAGCAATTGAAAGTGATCTCCATAAAATAAGTAAGAAATCAGGGTCGGTAAAAAATTTCACAAAATTTTGTAAAGTAAAACTAAAGTTAACAACAGTGTTACCTCTATCAGTTATTGCATAAAAAGCAATAAGTAATACTGGTAAAAGTAGAATAATAATACTCCAAATAATATATGGAAGTGCTAACTGAGAAAATTTTTTCATCTAAAATCCCATCTTTTCCATTACATGAATATCTTCTACTTCAAAAGTCAATCCGACCTCTTGACCTTCTTCTACATAATCTGTTGTATGTACTTTTAATTCTCTACCTTCTGTAGAGAAAGTAACTTGATAGATTCCTTCTTGAATATTTTCAGGATCAAAATCATAATCTACATAAATATCCACTGCTTCATCTTCATTAGATAATTTCCAACCAATAGCATTGGCCCATGTCTTTAAATCTGTATCTAAAGCAACAGACTCCTTAATGTCATCAACTGTTTTAAAGAAGTTAAAAGCACTCACTGCTTCGTTTGCTTTTTCATTTCTTACATATTTTTGGTCAACAACAATGATTTTTCTTGTTGTAGATAAACCTGATGATGTTTGGAAAGTAACTGTATATTCTCCTAATTCTTCTTTTAAATCATGTTCAATTTTACTAATAGAAATATAAGAATCATCACTTTCTTTCCATGCTTGAGCATCTGCTCTAGCAATAATATCGTTATCATCTAAAGAAGCTACTTCTTCAATATCTACATAAAAATCATTTGCTGAAATTCTTTCATCACTATATTCACTTTCAACATCATGGTTTTTAATAACGTTCATGTTCACTTTAACAGTCGTTCCTGGAACAGTTTCTACCATTGCTTCATTCCAAACTCCCTTAAATAAAACACTTAAAACTTCTCCTGTGATTTTTCCTTGTTCTAAAGGCACTATATCAATATCTTCTGGCCTTAAAACAACATCAACTTTTTCATTTGGTTTAAAACCAAAATCAACACAATCAAAGATTTGATCATCAAATTTAACTTTATAATCTTCAATCATTACCCCTGAAATAACATTACTTTCACCAATGAAATTTGCAACATATTTATTAACAGGTTCATTGTATATTTCTTGAGGAGTCCCTACTTGTTGAATTTCTCCGCTTTTCATAATAACGATTTTATCAGACATTGTTAACGCTTCTTCTTGATCGTGTGTTACATAAATAAAAGTAATTCCTACTTCTTGTTGAATTCTTTTTAATTCATATTGCATTTCTTTTCTAAGTTTTAAATCTAAAGCACCTAATGGTTCATCTAATAATAAAACTTTTGGTTCATTTACTAAAGCTCTAGCAATGGCAATACGTTGTTGTTGCCCACCTGACAATGTTGTTACATTTTTATTTTCAAAACCTTCTAAACCAATAAGTTTTAACATTCTCATGACTTTTTGATCAATAACATCTTTTGACATCTTTTTTATTTTTAAGCCAAAAGCAATGTTATCGTAAACATTCATATGTGGAAATAATGCATACTTTTGAAAGACTGTATTTAATTCTCTTTTATAGGGTGGTAATTCCTTTATATCTTCATCATCAAAGATAACAACCCCTTCATCTGCTTCTAAAAAGCCACCTAAAATACGAAGTAACGTTGTTTTTCCACAACCACTTGGTCCAAGCAGTGTAACAAATTCATTTTCATAAATATCTAAGTTAATCCCTTTTAAAACAATTGTTCCATCAAATTCTTTAACAATGTTTCTAAATTTAATGAGTACCTTTTCTTCCATCATTTTTCTCCCCTTTTAAAATATTGGTGGTGTTGATACCCAAATCACTTTTGCTAGAGTATCATGTTTATTGACTATGTAATGTGGTAAATTTCCTTTTAAATAAAATGTTTCTCCCTTTTTTACCTCATATTCTTCATCACCATTCATTAATGTAATTTTTCCATGAATAACATATCCAAATTCTTCACCATCATGTGGATCAATTTCCATTGAATTCTTTCCTTTTTTAAGTTCAATTAAAATAGGTTCCATTTCATTTTTTTGAGCATTTGGAATAATATAAGAAATTTTATAATCATCTTGTATATTTTCAAAAAAATCATCTTTACTAAAAACAATTTGTTCATCTTCATCTTCTGAAAAAAAATCTTTTAAATTTGTCCCTAATGCTTCTAAAATATTTTCTAATGTGGCAACACTTGGTGACGTTAAATCCCTTTCTAACTGTGATAAAAAACCCTTGGTCAATTCACTACGATTAGCAAGTTCTTCTAACGTCAATTGATTTGATAAACGTATTCTTTTAATTTTTGCACCAATATCCATAAAACCTCCTGTTTATTTAAAAAAACTTTTTGTTTTATTTATTAAACAAGACTATTATACTAATAATTATGTTAAGTTCAATACCTTTTTAAACAAAAAGTTTAATATTTTAAACACGATACAAAAAAAAGAAATAGCCTAACGCTATTTCTCAAGATTTCTTCTTCTTTTAGAAGATTCAATAAACATTGCTTTCAAAGTATCTGCATCTTCTTCTTTAATAGCTTTTTTCAAAATATCCAATTGATCTTCAAAACCTTGGATACTTTTCAAAAGATTATTTTTATTAGTAAAGAATAATTCAGTCCATAAATCCTCATTAATATTAGCAATACGTGTTAAATCACGATAAGAATCTCCAATATATTTACCTGTATCATATTTTTGATTATCACTATCAATCAATGAAACAGCAATGACATGTGGCAATTGAGAGGTAAATGAAATAATCTCATCATGAGCCTGTGGTGACATGATTTTTACGGAATGAAATCCTAAATTAGAAACAAATTGTTCCATCATAGCAATGGCACTTTTACTATTTTCTTCATGTTGAATTAAAATATAATTAGCGCCTTGAAAAACTTCTTTACTTGCATAAAGATAGCCTTTATTTTCTCTTCCTGCCATAGGATGCCCTGAAACAAATTCAACATCTTTATCTTTCAAAAGATCCATTGCTTCATTTAAAAAATGAGTTTTAACACCTACAGCATCCGTAATGATACTTCCCTTTTTAAATTCATGGTTTTTTATATAATCTAAAACTAATGATGGATATAAACAGATAATCGTCATATCCGATTTTTTGATGATTTCTCGACCATCTACAAACCCTTCTTTTATACATCCATCTGCTTTCGCTCTTGCAAGTGTTTCTTCATCTACATCAACACCATAAACTTCGTGTCCTTGACCTTTTAAAGCTTTTACAAAGCTTCCCCCAACAACACCAAGACCAACAACTGTTATAATCATATTTAATCCCTATTTTTATCTATACGCGGACAATATTTTTTTAAACATTCTAAAACATGTTGACTATTTTTTTGATTTGTCTTGTATAGATATTCATTTCCTTTCGCTCTAATTATTAAATGATATTTATTTTTATTTTCTATAATTTGAACTTTTTTGATACTTCTATATAATACTTTCTTCCCATTTATATTTAATTCATCTTTTTCAAAAATCAATACCGATTCATACGTTAAATAAGCAACAAGTGGTACAAGCCATGTCACCATAATTAATGGTGATGTCATTGAAACAACTTGAACAACATGAAGATATATCAATAAACAAGAAGTCATTAAAACAATATATGATAATATATACAAATAAATTTCATATCCTGTATAAATAACTTCTTTTGCTTTAAAAAGCATTCTTCTTTTTCTAAAAGTAAGGATAATCAATGCATAACTTACAAGTAAGATCATAAAAATAAACATTCCCATAAAAGCATCACTGTTTCCTAATGATACAATTCCTGTAAATAATGAAACAACCCCTAAAGCAGTTAAACAAACTAATTCAGCCATGATGTAATTGCCATCGAAAGTGCAGAAGATGCACCTAATAGAATAAACATAAATAAGAATCTAGAAATAAATGGAACTGCTTTTATTTTTTCTTTATTAATTAAAAATCCTGTAAAAACGATCACTAAACTTGTAATAATCCCATGCCCTAAAACAAACGCTAAAGTTGCATTTAAATATTGCATCATAAATGGAATAATCAATAATGTTACAAGTAAAAAATCAACAAGAAAAACACATACTGTTTTAATATTTAATTGGACCCATTTAAAAGTAAAATTCTTTTTGAAGACATCTTTATTTGTTTCAACAATTTTCTCTTTTTGTGTAAATTCAAAACTTTTCTTTGTTCTTTCTACTTTTCTATCAAATCTTGCCATTTTTATTTTCTCTTTTCTTCTAACATTTTAATTTTAAAATCTAATAAATTTTTAGTAAGATCCACATAATAATTATGTGGGAACTCTAATCTAAATATTTCATCCCATAAGCGTGCTTTTTCTTGCATTGAATAATCTCTAATTTCTTTTACAGACAGTTCTTGATAAACAAATTTTCCATCTTCAAATATAGGAACTTGTAATTCTTCTACTGTATACGTATTAGCTTCAATTGTTTTAAATTTCCAAATATCAGATTGATGATAAATCGTTAAATCTTTTGTACAATCAATTTCTTCATCATAAAAAGCAATTAAATCCGCTATTGCTTTTCCAGTTTCATTTTCAAATAAACGATATACACGTTTATAACCTGGATTGGTAATCTTTTCAGTATTTTCTGAAATTTTAATTTTAGGAATAATTTGTCCATTTTTTTCAATAGCTACTAATTTATAAACTCCTCCAAATACTGGAGATGATTTTGATACAATTAAATTTTCTCCAACTCCAAATGAATCAAGTTGCGCTCCTTGATTTAATAAAGAGCGAATCAAATATTCATCTAAGGAGTTTGAAGCCGAAATACTTACATATGTAAGACCCGCAACATCAAGCATTGCTCTTGCACGTTTTGATAAATATGAAATATCTCCACTATCCAAACGAATTCCTTTTAATTTTTTACCCATTGGTTCTAAAACTTCTTTGGCTATTTCAATGGCATGAGGTACTCCACTTTTTAAAGTATCATACGTATCAACCAATAAAACACAATCATCTGGATATGTAAGTGCATAAGCTTTAAAAGCTTCATATTCACTATCAAATGATTGCACAAAAGAATGTGCCATTGTTCCTACTACAGGAATATCAAACATCTCACCTGCTGAAACTGTAGCTGTTCCTGCTACCCCTCCAATATAAGCTGCACGAGCTCCATAAGTTGCACTATCATATCCTTGAGCACGTCTTGCTCCAAATTCCATAACGGGTCTTCCTTTGGCTTCTTGAACAACACGATGTGCTTTAGTAGCAATTAAAGATTGGTGATTAACTGTTACTAATAACATCGTTTCGATAATTTGTGCTTCGATAAATTTAGCTTTTACAGTAATCAATGGTTCATTAGGAAAGACTGGTGTACCTTCTTTCATTGCATAAATAGAACCTGTAAATTTAAAATCTAATAAATAATCTAAAAAGTCTTCATCAAATTTTTGAAGTGAACGGAGATATTCAATATCTCCTTCACTAAAATGTAAATTCTTTATACATTCAATTAATTGTTGTAATCCTGCAAAAACTGCGAATCCTCCATTATCTGGGTTTTTTCTATAAAACATATCAAAATAAACAAGTTGATCTTTATTTCCTTGTTTAAAATAATTATATGCCATTGTCAACTCATATAAATCCATTACAAGAGTTAGATTTCTTTCACTTCCTGCATGTTTATTCATAAAATTCTCCTTCATTGTTATTTTTACGAATATAATAAGCTTTTTTTTAAGAAAAATCTAGTCCATTAAAAATATAATTCATAAGAATCTCTTGATTGTACCATTGGCATTGGTCCTTGAGGAATAAAAGGAATATATAATTGTTGATCTGGGTAAATCATCATTTGTTGATCAAGTTTATTCATACAAGCGATCCATTCTATTTTAGTATTAAAATTTCTTGCTATCCGATAAACATTATCTCCCGGTCTTACTGTATAGAGATAGATATCACCTACTCTACGGGGATGAATGACTCTTTCATATTCTTCATCAAACATATTTTGCCTCCTTCATTTTAAAATATGTTTTAAAATAAAAAATGTCTAGGCAAAAAAATAGATAGCATTTGCTATCTATCTGGCTAATTTTTTCAACGCATCCTTTGCAGCCTTTTGTTCTGCTCTTTTTTTACTAGAACCTTTTCCAGTTCCTAGGGTCATATCATCCATCATGACTGCCACTTCAAATTCAGGTGCATTCGCTGGACCTGTTGTTGAAAGTAATGAATATGTGACTGTCTTTCTTTGATCCGCTTGAATCAATTCTTGTAATTTTGTTTTAAAATCTGTGATATCATCATAGTTGACATCTTCAACATGTTTATAGATTGTCATATCTAATATTTTTAAAACATATTCGATACCACAATCTTCGCTTATTGCCCCAATAAAGGCTTCAAAAATATCAGCTAAAACACTATTACGATTTCTACCTCCATTATGTTCTTCACCTGCACCTAAGAAAATTTGTGCACCTAATCCTAATTCACGAGAAAAACGAGCAAGTGATTCTTCTCTTACTAGTTTAGAACGTAAAAGTGTCAATTCTCCTTCTGGCTTTTCAGGATATTTTTCATAAATAAACTTTGATACATAATATTGTAAAACTGAATCACCTAAAAATTCTAATCGTTCGTAATTTTTTCCTTTGTTTTCATTTGTATAAGAAGGATGTGTAAAAGCTTCTTTAAATAAATGAATATCTTTATAAGGAATGCCCATTACTTCTAAAAACTTACCTAATTCCACTTTCATCTAGACCTACTTTCATTTTTTCTACTACATTTACTTCAACCATTTCAAAAGCTAAATTCATTGCACTTTCAAAAGCTTTCGCGTCACTTGCACCATGTGCTTTAACAACTGGTTTTACAAATCCCATCATCAAGGCACCACCTACACCTGCAGGATCAAATTTTGTTTTTAATCCTTTTAAAACTGGTTTAGAAATAACTGCCCCTAATTTATTACGTGTTGATGCCATAAAACCATCTTTTAATGCAGACATCATAGATAATGCAACACCTTCAATTGTTTTTAATGTAACATTTCCTGTAAATCCATCCGTTACAATGACATCCACATCACCTCTTAAGATTTCTTTTCCTTCAATGTTTCCAACAAAATCAATTTGTTCAAGTGTACTCAAAGATTGATATGTTTCTTTATGGATCTCATCACCTTTATGTTCTTCACTTCCAATATTTAACAGAGCAACTTTAGGTTTTTGAATATGTCTAACATTTTTAGCATAAACATTTCCCATAATTGCAAACTGAACGAGTTGATCTACTGTATTTTCAGCATTTGCCCCTACATCTAACATGCAAACACCTTTATCATTTAAAGTGGGAATTGTTGCCATTAAACATGATTTTTCAATTCCTTTAATACGTTTTAAAAACAACATTGCACATGCATAATAGGCTCCTGTATTTCCACAAGATAATACAGCATCAACTTCGTTATTTCTTGCTAACATCATAGCTTTTACTAAGCTCGATTCTTTTTTTCTACGGATTGCTAAAATATTTTCTGTCATTTCAAAGATTTCTCTAGCATCTATTAAAGTTACTTGAGGATGATCTTTCAATGCTTCTAATTCTTCAATTTTTCCTACAACATAAAGCTCATCTGTTTTATTTTTATTTAAAAATGATTGGCAGGCTTCTACAACAATAGAGCTACCTAAATCACCACTCATGGCGTCTATCGCTAATTTCATGTTCTCACCTCTTTTAGCATTATAACACATTAATCAATATATTCATTATTCTTTATTAAATTGTTTTTTATTTCTGATAACAATTTTATAATTTTTTCATCATCTTGATGTTGATTCATCGCTTCAAAAGCATCTTTTCTTGTAATTTCTAAAATATGATAATCTTTAAAAATATCTCCTATCATAAAAGTTGGTAAACCACTTTGCTTTTGACCCAACAAATCGCCAGGTCCTCTTATTTTTAAATCATATTCAGAGACTTCAAATCCATCATGATGATTTTCTAAAAATTCTAATCTTTCCTTTTGTTCAGAATGTGTTGCCTCTGATAAAAGATAACAATATCCTTGTTCCTTTGATCTTCCTACTCTTCCTCTCAATTGATGAAGTTGAGATAAACCAAATCTTTCTGCATTATAAATAACCATCATATTTGCATTACTTACATCAACTCCCACTTCGATTACTGTTGTTGAAACAAGAATCTGTATTTTATTTTCTTTAAATGCATTCATGATTTTATTTTTTTCTTCATCACTCATTTGTCCATGAACTAATCCAACTTCGTATTGTCCTTTGAAATATTGTGCCATTGCTTTTGAAATATCACTTGCATTTCTTCCAGTGATTGCTTCACTTTCATTTACAAGAGGACAGACAACATAGCATTGTCCTCCCTTTAAAAGATAATCTTTCAAATCTTTTAATATAGGCTTCATTGATGTTCCTTTAATAAACTTTGTAATAACTTTTTTTCTCCCGTTAGGAAGTGTTTTAATCGTTGAAACATCCATATCTCCATATAAAGAAATAGCAAGTGTTCTAGGAATCGGTGTTGCTGTCATTACTAAAAAGTCAACTTTATTTCCTTTGTCTTTTAACGCTTTTCTTTGTTCAACACCAAAGCGATGCTGTTCATCAGTAATAACCAGACCTAATTGATTATATTGTACTTTTTCTTGAAATAAAGCATGTGTTCCAATAATAATATCAATTTGTCCATTTTCTAATTGCTGATAGATTTCATTTTTTTCTTTTTGTGAAAGATGACCTGTAAGTAATGCGATATTTATTTTATATTTTTTAAACATTTTTTTTAAAGACTGATAATGCTGAAGCGCTAGTATTTCTGTTGGTGCCATCATAGCTCCTTGATAACCTGCTAAATAATTAGCATATAAACTAATTGCTGCAACAACTGTCTTTCCACTACCAACATCACCTTGAACAAAGCGATACATTAATTTTTGACTTGTTAAATCTATTAATATATCATCAACGACTTTTTGTTGGTCATCTGTTAATTGAAAAGGGAGCTTTTCAATAAAATGAGTCACTTTTTCTTTGTCTATTAATTTTGAGATACCTATATTTTGTGTGCGATTTTGTTTTATATATTGCATTGTCATTTGAAATTTAAAAAATTCTTCATATTTTAAGTATCTAAGTGCACTAATAACATCACTGCGTGTTTGCGGTTGATGTATTTTAAACAAAGCATCTTCTTTATCTATCAAATGATATTTTTGACATAAATATAAAGGAATAGTATTAGCAATATGTCCTTTATAAAAATTAAGTGCTTTATTGACATAACCCTGAAAACTTTTTTGAGTGAGTCCTTCTTTTAAAGAATATACTGGTGTTATTCCAGAAATTTCTTTTAAGCTCTTTAGTTTTAAGTCACTAGCTGTAATTGCTTTTTTAGAAGCACTGTATTTACCAGTAATAGTAAGCATCATTCCTACTTGCATATTTTTTTTCAAAAAATGACGATTAAAAATCGTAATTGTTAATGGCTCTTCATGATAATTAACATGAAAAGTCAATCTTGAAAATCTTCCTTTATAAAAGATTTTAGGTTCATCAATAAGCTGTGCTTCAATAATGACCTTCGATTCATCATGTAATGGTGTTTCTAACATTTCTTCAAAGCGATAAGGATAATGTTGTACTAAATCTTTTACAGTATAAATAGATAATTCATTTAACTGTTCTATTTTATTTTTATTTATTTTTAAAACTTTTAAATCGTACTCCATACACTCACCTACGCAAACATGATAATTAAAACAACTAAAACGGCAATACTGATAATAATTGAAAGTGAGCTCGAAATAGCTGGTGCATCACGATGATAACCAATATTTTTTGAAAAAACAGCTGAAACAGTTGTAATAGGCGCAGCCATTGCTAAAACAACAATTTTTTTAGCAAGCATTGGAATTGGAACAATAAAATAAACAATACTCATTAAGATAGCACCAAAAAGCACACGAATCAAAAGTGTTTTTAAAACTATTTTCATTTCCGAAGGATTTATTTTAACTTCTAATAAAAGTCCAATCATAAACATCGCTAAAAATCCATTTCCTGCTCCTATAAAAGAAGCCACTGATAAAATTGGTTGAGGTATTGAAATTTTAAAAAGTGCTAAAACAAAAATTAAAAGATATACATCAAATGGAATTGATGAAAATAATTTTTTGATTACTGTTTTAGGAGTCAATTTTTGATTACTGCTTGCTACGCTTCCTGCTAATGCATAACTTCCTCCTAAACACATAATTGAATTTCCTACATCAAACATACATAAATAAGCAACTCCCATGCCTGGGAAAAAGCTTTGTACAAACGGCATAACAAAGTTTCCTATATTATATCCAGAACAATTGATCATATAATATCCTTTTAAAATGTTTTCCTCTTTTCTTGAAAGTATAAAAGAAATGAAAAGCATGATAATATTTGATACTAATCCTATTAATAATAAAATGAGCATTGATTGATCAATTGTTACGCCACTTGCATTTGTAAGTAAAGCACAAGGTAATGTTACATTCATAATAATTGTTGCAATTGTTAAACCATCTCTTTTTTCTAAAACATGCACTTGTTTTAAAATAAACGCTATTATAATTACAAAAACAAAACCTGCTGCCTTGATCATAATTTCAGCCATTTTGATTCCTCCTGAATTTTAATATAGCAAAAAAAAACATCGCTTAGGATGTTTATTTTTTAATTAAATCTAATGCTTGATTTAAAACAGCATCTCCGTTCATACTTGCAAAATCACCATCATTAATTAAAGCGCATGGAATAACCCCGTGAACCATTTCTTCAATTTTAGATAATTCTGAAGCAGATTGTGGCGCTAATAAAACACAATCAGCATCTGCCCATGATAAACCTACAGATTTAGATCCAACTGCCCAACACATTACTTTAATATCTTTTTGTTTAGCAGATTCTTTCACTGCATTTACTAATTTGTTTGTTGTAACCCCTGATACACAACATAATAAAATCTTATACATATTATACTACCTCTCTTTTTAATAATAAATTACTGACATAATTATATTCTTTTTTAATTTTTTTTCTATAAAAATACAAATTTCTTTTTTCAAATTTTGAAAATCTATTTACGTAATACTGCGGTTTTGGGGCGATTTGTTACTAATTTGTTACTAAACAAGTACGTTTTAGTGATAAAATTCATTGAAAAAATATAATTTTTCTATCCTTATTAATATATACATATATACAAAAAAACAACCCTAGCTAAAAAGCTAGGGTATTTAAATGTAAAATATTCAATTGTTTCTTGACGTCGAATGATTTAACTAAAATAATTCAGTTATAATACAAATATTTTACATTTTGATTATACAATAAATTAAACTTTTCTTAAATAGTCTCCACATAACCATCCGCTAGGAGTTCTTGCCCAACCATTTTTCCATTCGTAAACAGTTACACGTGTTCCCTTTTCAAGACATCCATCCTTATCTTTATCATGTTTCTTTCCATCATCGGTTAATTCATTATGAGTTTTTCTTCGAAAATTAGTTCCAGGACCAGTTCTAACTGATAAATCACTAGCTGTAACTTCATATGTGCCTGTTGCCTTTCCACTTGTAGATGGTTTAGCTGCAGGAGTTGGTGCTGGTGCAGGTGCTGTAGCAACAGTTCCATTTACAATTGCATCAAATGGAAAATTAGTTCCTGGACAATTAGTAGAACATACATCTTTATGTTTTTGAACTTTAGAAATTCCGTATTTATTTTTTAAGTAAGTTACTAATTCTCTACCTGCATTGATTTGAGTTTGTGACATTGTTTCTGTCATGTAGCTTCCTTCAAAGCAAATTCCAATTGAATCACTATTTGAACCTTTAGCATGTGATCCAATAACATTTTCAGGTCTACCACGATAAATAGACCCATCTTTTCTAACAAAGAAATGATAGCCGATACCTGCCCATCCATTTGCTAAATGCCAACTATGGATATCATCTGCAGTACATGATTTTGATTCAGCATGATGTAAGATGATTCTATTTGTTGATTTTCTATTTTTTAAATTTCCATTCCATTTATAATTTTTTTCAATAATATTCATTTTTTATTTCCTCCTTAATTTTCTTCAACGTGTTTAATTGAATACCGAACACAACATTCATGTTCAATACAACATCCTCGATACTTTTCCCAATCTTTACAGAAATAAGCAATGTTAGCTTGACCTAAAAGCTTGATGGATTCTCCTAGATACCAAAGAGGTGTTTTGGGTTCGCCATCAAAGAACGAATCAATCACTTCAATTTCTTTATCAGGAAATAATTCTTTTACATTGCATAGCACCCTTTCTCTTTCATCTAGGATTTCTTTATCCGTTTTTCCTGCCATTGGTTGACTAATGAATAGTTTCATTTATAACATCCTCCTATTCAAAAAATACCCAGTCATCCGCTAACATATCTGTTTGTGATGGTGCCCAAGGTACAATATTTTTCTTTGCATCTAGATTATCAGTTTGTAAATTGGATGAATCTATACAAACAAAAGGATTTGTTGTTGCATCTGTTTCACATAAATGAATAAAAATTCCTTTACCGTTCCAACCTTTTCTAGCAAGCTTCATTCCTCTTTTTAGATATTTGATAGCTTCATCAAAACCAAAAGTAGCTTCTCCACCTAATTCAGGACAATTTTCTTCATCAGCAAGAATCCATCCATCATCAAGAATATTAGATAACGTATAAATAACTCTTTCAGTTTCTCTAATATCTAGCTCCTTGCTATCTTTGGTGTGCATGATGATTGTTTCTTTTTTATTGTCATAAAACCAATAGCCACCCCAACTTGGAAGTTTCATTTTCATTCCTTGTTTCATTAATTCTAAAGCTTTTTTAAATTCCATAATTGTTATCTCCTTTGTTCAATAATTCGTTTTTTCTACAGTTTTAATTCCGTTTAACAACCATTTTTCGCAATTTTTGGTTGTTATTTAAAATAAAAGAGTAGCCCTTTTCGACTACTCTATTTCTTTTAGATCTTCATCATTGTTTAACTGTTCTAACGCAGTTTTGATTTTATTTGGAATTGGAACACCTAGATTAGAAATGTTTTCTAATAAGCTAATTCCTTCATTCGCAATATAGAAATACGCTACAAGCGTTCTAAATACCCAAGTGCCCCCATTTCCAAGCATACGATCTAATTCCACTCCTACAATAAGAACGGCTAGAATCATGCATTTTTTAATTAATCCTCTAAAGCCGACCTCACTATTAAGTGTTTTAATTACATAAGCATAAATTACACCTGTCACATAATCTAATACCATGAATGTAATTAAAATCTTTAAAGCTAAATCCCAGCCACCAAATAGATACGTAAAAAAAGTAGCTAAGATAGCTACTGCTGTGTTGAATACTTTTTCCATATTATTCATTTTCCTCACCTTCTACTTAAGAAATACAACACTGTATCCCTTTTCTAAGCCAACAAATGTATCATTAATTGTATTAACAGTTAACATTGTATTTGCTCCAGTATAACTATCATTTTGTTGTTCATCTTTAACAACTACTCTAAATAATATATAATCTCCTGCTTTTAAATTCTTTGTATCAGTAATATAGAATTTATTAGCTTGTACATCATTAAATGTTTTTTCACTTACATCTAATGTATATACGTTTGTTTTGTTATCCATATTTTGTCTCCTTTTTTTAAATTGTTTTGATATATTTGAGAGTTGCGTAATCAATTACTATACATGTTAATCAAAATCATGATAAACGTTTTTTGTATAATACAAAATGGCAGTAACACTATATCCACTCCAGTCCGAACTGTTGTTGATTATTTGAATGCTATTTCCATTTACTCTCGCAAATATATCATAGAATGTGCCCGATGTGACATTAGAATAATAAACAACTGGCAATCTATAAAGACCATCGTCTCCTTGAACAAATACATCATAATCAACAAATTCACTTAAATTAATGATATCATGCTTGATATTTGACGTTTCAGCTTTAGATAGTACCCCTGTTGCTTTTATAACTTTTGTATATATTTTTTTACCATCAATCCAATATTCACCCGTAAACTGTTCTTCAGTAGAATACTTAAAATAAACATCCTTTTTTCTCAAGAACATATTCTTTGGTGGCTTTAGAAATTTCATACACAATCACCACTTGGCCCACTAATTAAATTAGCGCACCTTCTTTCTTCTTTGGAAATGCAATATTTAATAGTAAATATCGCACCCCCGAAGTCTTTTTTGATTTTATACATAATTTTTTTCCTCCTAATCATCATAATTTTCAGTCAATCCAAACATAAACAACTGTTCTCCATTCTCGTTGCAAAATTCATAGCCAATATTGATGTAACCCTCATATTTAGCTACTGTTCCCAATCCTATAGCATCTTTATTCTTCGATATATTAAAAGGTATTTTAGCACCTGTGATTGTTGCTGTAATACTTGCGCTGTTTCCTACGGTATCGGTTACAGTGCATACTACATCATAAGAATCGTTTAATGAATAGCCACTAAAAACATAACTTCCACCACTTTGAAAACTTGTGCTTTTAGAAATGTCATTTATTTTAATAGCTTTACTTGCTATTGAATTGCCAGTTATTGCTGAATACGTAAATACTGGTTTGACACAAATATAAGTGCCACTGGATACATCCTTTGTACCGCTTGAATTACTTCTAAACGCCTCCATAGAAATAGTTGGATAGGAATACCCAGTAACATTGATTGTTTTTGTTGTAGAAGCTGTAAACCCTCTACTGTCAGTAACTGTGACTGTATATTTTAAGCTTCCACTATCCCTGATATTTGAAGTTTGACACGTATTTTTACTTCCTGCATAGCTAAAGTTATTACCACTAACCGCATAATTAGTAATTGTTGCTCCATATTTAGCTGTTGCTGAAATAGTAAATTTAATATTGGATCTATTTTGTAAACATAGACTTCCAAAGGGATCAATAATACTTGTTACAACACTATTTATAGTTGGTTCAGCGTTTGTCATCTGATATGTTCTATCGTGATAACTTGCCCAGGAACAGTTATTTGAATATAGTCCTATACGAATAGTGCATGTTTTGCCCTTACATGCTTCTCTTAACTGTTTTCTTTCATCATTAGTAAGTTCCCATGTAAACGTACCACTCGTACCACTTAATGTCCTTTTAGCGTAATGTTCTCCATTAGGATTTGGTTCCAACCAACATTCCATATTGAAGTTACCTGGATTACTGTATTTGAACCAAGGATTATCAGTATCTTTGAAAGTTGTTGGTGAATCGGTTATATTGGCTTGTCGAGGAATAGTGGTTAATGTATGTGTATATCCATTTTCACTTGAACTGAATCTATCATGACTAATCCAACCACTTACACCGATTGACTTTGAACCATCACTATTATGTCCTACAGTTACATCCCAAGTTCCTAATCGAATTGCACTGGAAGTAATTTTTTGGCCAGTACCTATTCCAGCACTATATACTGTTCCATTTATACGAGCATATACTGTACCATTACCATATGTCGTATATCCTGTATTTGTACGCCATACATCAATCCAAACACGAACAACTGATGTGTTAGAATTGATGTCATATGACAGTTCCTGCGAATTAACACTGTAATTTATATATTTATTAGTGGTTCCAAATGTTGCCATATATTACCTCCTACAAAATTAACAATCCTAAATCTTCATCATAGATAATTTGAAAAGTACCCAGGTTGATTTGTTTCATTACAACTGCTTGTGATATGTTCAATTGTTGGTTTGAAAGATAAGCAATTCTTTTATCATTTTCGTAAAATCCAAGTTCCGTATTGGACAGTCTTACATCAAAAGGACTATTGCTAGATCCTAATTTTAATATTCCTTCTTCAAACTTAGCCCATTGAGAAATTTCTTCTTTTGTAGCCACTCCCGTTAATTTATCAGTAATAGAATTAACGTTATTCGTAACCAACTGAATTGAACTGGCATTTTGAATAATTTGAGAACTAAGACTATTGATAGATGTTGTATTATTAGTAGTTGTTGTTTGCAGTTCTTCTACTAATGATGTTAATGAGTTTTTTAATTGAGTTATCGCTGAGTTATATTCAACAGATATTTCTTGTCTCATATTGTTCATATCATCAGCATAATCGTTAACAATTTCCCAAGTACCACTTGAACTGTCATATCTCTTTAAAGTTTGTGTAGTTGTATCAAACCACAACTTTGTAGTATCACTAGGTGCAGTTGCACTTCTAATGCTTGCATCATCAATTCTAATCAATGTTAGAATTGCACTAGATTTAACTGCCATATATCATCCCTCTAATTGAGCAGTATAAGTTGCTTTATTTGTTACATCACCTGCACTGACAGTAAATGCTTGACCAGTTGCAATAGAAGTTGTTCCACCATCTTTATACCATTTGATAGTTCCTAAAGCTGTAATAGCAGCGCCAGTTAATTCTGTAGCGCCTTTATAAACATGTGCAGTTAAAGTTGTGGCAATTGCGGTATTTTTAAATACATTTCCATTAGACGAAGTAATATTCATATAGATTGCATCATCACCTTTAGCACCTGTTTCCCCTTTATCTCCTTTATCACCTTTTGCCCCGTTAGCACCATTTTTAGATACAGTATAGCTAACAGCTGTCTTACCATCACTATAAGTCACTGTTACTCTTGTCCAAATATATTGCCCAGCAGTTGCTGTTGGTGGAGTTGTAGACCATCCACTAGTTGGTGTTGTTGTTCCGCTTGTTGATTGAACGTATTCAGTAACTGTTTTAGATACTGTAGGTGATGAACCATTAGCGCCTTGTCTAGCGACTGAATAAGATACTGTAGAAGTACCATCACTATAAGTTACTGTTGTTTTTGTCCATAAGTAGTTTCCTGCGCTAACTGATGGAATAGTATCTTGCCATCCACTAGTTGGTGTTGTTGTACCACTTGAAGAACCGACATATTGAATTGATTTAGATGAGATTTTAACACTTGTACCTTGAATTCCTTGATTTCCTTTAAAAGCAATAGAATAAGAAAATACTTTGTTAATAGTTACTTCATTTACCGTTCCCTCATTAACAGTTACTGGTATAGTGAAACTACCTGTTTTTGTTAATGCACTGGTTGCAGTAATTGTGATAGTAGGCATTGGAGTCTTTCCATCACTAACAGCACTAATACCTGTTGGGCATGTAATTGTACCTATTTTAGCTGGTACTGTTTCAGAACCTTGCAAAGCCATTACTTGTGTGCTTGTTGTTTGAGTTCCATTAACAGCAGTAGTAGTTCCTAAAAATGTATAGTTATCATTTGTCAATACAACGGTATACCCATCCGTCATATCTAATAAATCTACTTGATTACTTGCTTTGATTGCCATATTCTTTTATTCCTCCAAATTTAATTCACAGTTGAAAACTGCTTTCTTATTTATATCTCTTGGACTTATAGTAAATATAAATCCTTTATCATTTATTCTTGTATCTTCAATATCTATAGGTGAGAATTCTTTTTCTCCAAATTTCTTTACATGCCATTGAAGATATGCATTTTTGCCAAATCTTTTTTCCAATTGTTCAGCACTTTCAATTCTTTCAGCACCGACATAAATATGAACTGTCAATATAGTTGCAATATCACTATTTTTGAATGTATTTCCATTTGAGGATTCAATATATAGAGTTATTGCATCATCACCATAAGTTCCCATTATAAGTGGTTCACTTGTTTTTGATGAACCATCAGTATAATTTGTAACTGAATATGTCCATAGATATTTATTATTTGCATTGATAGTTTGAATAGATGTTGTCCATCCCTCACTGTCTACTCTTATATCTTTACTTTTACTTGATGCTAAATAATAGGTTGTAATATTTTGAATTCCTACTCCTTGTTCAGCTAATGAAAAATTTACATATAATCTAATCGAAGTACCTTTATATGCAACATCACAAACGTATGTTACATTAGGCAATTTGTTTGTCATAATATTTTTATTAACTGATAAAATACCATCTTTTACGATCTCATAACTACTGTCTATGTCGACTTCCTTACTATTGATTATTTTTTTATAACCAATCGTACAATTACTTAATTCTATAATTACATTACCGTCCATAATACAAGGTGTAATGATTGCTGGTGTAATGGTCCAATCAGGAATGTAAGTTCCGTTGTCATTTAATTTTTGAGTTAATGTAGTATTAGTAACGTCTAGAAAACTATTTCCTAAATGAACTGCATCACTTTCATCAACTATTGTTGTGTATCCTGTATCAAATTGAATATTGTCCAATGTAAATACACACTTGACATTAACTGACATATTAATATCATCAGGAGTTAATGTGATAAATTTACCTGTTTTGTATTTTTTATCATTTAAATACCATTGAAAACTTAGATCATTATAATTTTCAGTAACATCTTCATTAGAATTCATAACATGACATGCAATTTTAATACTTTGATTATAACTATTAAGTATAGTTGCACTAGGTACAAGATTAACAGTAATCAATGAAACATCCAAATCATCTATTTTGGATTCTATTTCATTAATCTTTGTTTTGATTTCTTCATTTGATAATGATAACTCACCCATTTTTGTATTTAGATCTTCTTGCTCTTTAGCAACAATATCTAATTTTAATTTTTCTTGGTCCTGAGTTATCTGTAATTTTCTAATTCTTGTTGAATTGGTAATTTTCTTAATAACACGTTCTTCGTTTTTTGTTGGAGTATTTCCATCAACTTCACTTATAGAAAATTCTCCACCTTTATATGTGATAGACAAATCAGTAACCATAAAATTGAATTCATCATTATAATTTACTAAACATCCTGGTAACAAGTTATCTATTGAAATCATTGATATGCTTTTTGTTGAATAAAATGTTAATCCATTTAATTGATCATATAGTTTATCAATCAAATTTTGTTCATCTGTTAAGTATAAATTATTAGAATCTAGAAATATGGTATTACCCGTTGTATCTCCTTTTTCTAATGGATTTAACCCATTTTCATAATAAATTCTAGACACGCAGTACAATTCATTTTTTTCATAGTTTGTTAACGTATCTGTTTTAGCAAACACATCCTTAGTTACTTGAACAAATTCAAGAGAGCTTTTACCACTTGCAAATACATTTGCTCCAAAAAGCTCAGCAATCCATCCTAAGTAGTTTCTAATGACAATTGTGTTATCGTACCAGGAAACCTCTTTTTCTAAGACATACGCAGGAATATTGGTTCTTACAATAGAAAAACCAGTTAGCGTTTCTATTTCATATAACTGGTCTTTAATTGTTACTGGATAAGATAATTGAGTTGCATAAGGAACATCCAATTCATAGTTATCATCATATAGTTTCAAACTCAATGACTTTGTATATTTTTCAGGTTGATCATATACTTTGAAATATCTTACATCGCTATTGTCATTTTCCTGTACTTCCCAATACTTGGTTATATCCAAATCATCAAGGATGCCATCGTAGTTATCGAATTTAAGATTCAACTGCATTGTAGGAACATTCCCGATAAGATATCCCTTTGCAAAGGCAACAGATACTTTATATTCCAATAAACGATGGGTTACATCCAAATCTCCATATTTAATAAGCATTTTCTACACCTCAATCAAAGCAAAAGAAAAAGATTGTGCTTTGAGCCCAACCTTTGTCCTTACATAATTAAATTTCTTATTTCCAGCATACATTTTTTTGGTGCCACGTATTCCATGATCAGGAATATACAGCTCCGCATTGAACTCTGCAGGAGTAACTGCATTTAGAATGCTCATGACATCTACAAATGTCTTTAGATTCCATGTCAATGTCACTTTCAACATATTTGACCTTATTCTGTTACGCCTTAAAACTCCTGTAGCGATAGGTCTAATGCTATCACCATCCAAATCTTGGATTTCAACACTGATATCAGAAGGCGTAGGTAATAATACACCATTCACTTTTATTTTAGCTTCATCGGCCATATTCTACACCTCCTAATTAATAATCGAATACTGGCTTACCAGTTTGCGCTTCATATTCTTTGATATTATCAATCACCATTCTAGTTAAAACTTTACCATTTTCTAAAACTAAATTGATAACATAAGTACCTCCATTACCATTATCAACTTGTGGCAATCTTTCAGAAATCTTTTGAGCAATTAAGTCTAAACCTCTAGTATTTCTTTGTAAAGGGATAACTGCTTCAGTTCCTGCTTCCCCAAAGATTGCAGGAGTTGCTTTTGAAACAACTGCACCTTCAGCCAATTTTGGAATTTTTGAAATATTAAATCCTTTTCCACCGACACCTGGAACCCAATTAGGAATTTTAATTTTATTTAATCCACCAATGAAACTGTTGATTCCACTGATAATTGCATTGATTGGTGCCTTAAAAATATTTGCTAATCCACTGACGATGCTTGAAAAGATTTGTTTAACACCTTCCCATGCTTGTCTCCAGTTTCCAGTAAATACACCTCTAATAAACGTGATAATTCCATTTAGGACACCTTTTATCGTGTTCCAAATAGTTGTAACCGTTGAACAGAATGCATTAAGAGGAACACCTAATAAACCAAATGATTGTGTCCAGTCAGTTGCAAAGATATTTTTAAGAAAGCTTGAGAATCCTTCAAATATTTTTCTAATTCCTTCCCAACAACGCTTTTCATCGCCAGTAAATACTCCAACAAAAAAATCAGTCAATCCTTGGAAGATTTCAATAACATCAGGAATCAATTTGTTGATCAAATCGCCCCATGATTTGAATGTATCGCTGAATGACCCAAGAATAAAGTCAACTAATGGAGAAAGAACATTGTCCCATACCCAATTGATTGCTTTTCCAATTGCTTCAATGCCCGGTTTCCATGTATTCCATACTTCCAAGACACCTTGTAATACTACTGAAAGCACACTTACTAAGAAGTTAGCTAGTGGTGCCAAAACGTTTTTCCATAATGAAAGAGCTATAGTAAAGACTGCTTCTACTGCCTTTACAAAGACTTTTGCTATAAAGGTTGCTAAAGGAACGATAATTGTATTAAACAAATCTAATAAGAAATCAAAAATAGGAACAAGAATATTCTTATAGAAATTATTTAAAATTCCTACAAGTTCTCCTATTGAATCATTTACTAACTGTCTAAAGCTATCACTCGTTTGATATAAATAAACCAATGCGGCAGTAATCGCTGCTACAATTGTTGCAAAGTATGCTGCAGTTCCTGCTGTAACACCCAAGACTGCCTGAAATCCACCTAATATTCCACCGCCCTCAGCCATTCCTGATAAGAATGTAGAAACTACAAGACTTAATAATTGAAATGGATAAGTGACTGCAGCAATAATCGTACCCCAATTCTTGATCACTTCAAAAGTAAGGAATCCAGCAACGATACCTGCAATCAATGAAAGAATGATTGGCTTGTTTTGTACGAGCCATTCCTTGATAGAATTAATTTTCTTCAATACATGGTCGACTGCTTTATCGATACCGCTCGTATCAGGTTCTCCAAAAGCACTGTCCCAATCGATTGGATCTATATCATAGCCTCCACCACCAACGCCTCCACCTGCTCCACTGCCTGAACCACCTGAACCTGATGAATCACTTGCGCTGATTGTATTGATTTCATCAAATGATGCCAATGAGCCTAAGGCCTTTGCTGTTTTCTTAGCTTGACCCTCAGTACCTTTCAATGACTTATTTAAGCCACCAGTTGAAGCTGTAGCTTTTTTAGCTGAATCACCTGCAGCAGTAAATCCAGCACTTGCTTGTTTTGCTCCACTCTTTTTACCAAATAATTTGCCAAAAACACCTGCAATTACATTTGCTAGTGTAATGAGTTTTCCAATAATCATATTTATAACTTGAATGACTGGTGTCAATACAGCAATCAATCCATTACCAATGATTCCTAATAACTGTTTGAACTGTTCTTGCAAGATACGCACTTGGTTGGCCCATGTTCCACTTGTTTTCGCAAAGTCTCCTTGAGCCATTGATAATTGATTCAATACAAAGTTGTATCTTAAAGTTGTCAATTCAGCTTGTGACATGTCACTTACATTCTTGCTGATTCCTTGGCTCAATGCGTAAGATTGCAAGTTAGTTTGTGTCATAACGATTCCTAAATCTTTTAAGGTTTCAGTTTCACCAGTAAATACTGATTTCAATTTGATATCCGCTAACTCTTGTGAAATGTTGTAGAACGATGCAACATCCCCTGAAAGTCCAGCCAAAGAAATAGCCATATCACTCGCTTTGTCAGCACCTAGTCCCATACCTGATGCCATGGCCATGTATGTAGATGCTGTCTTTTTGGCTGAGAGTTCACTCATACCAAATTGTTGAATGGAATTTTGTGCAAACCTCTCGGCTTTCCATGACATATCTCCAAAGGCTGTATCTACTACGTTCTGTACCTCAGTAATATTGGAAGCAACCTCAATCGCTTCTTTTCCTAATTTGTACAAACCAAAACCTGCAGCAACCTTTGCTACCATAGATTTAATTCCACTTACTGCTCTGCTGATTCGACCAGTAGAGCTTTCAATACTGTTAGCTGATGTTTTTGCTTCATTCGTCGCATCTTTCAATGCATTCTTGAATTTGCTTGTTTCAGCTGAGATGATAACTTTTAATTCTTCTAGTGTCTTTTTAATCATCTCCTTTAAATTTTTTATTGTAAGCATTCGCAAATTTCATTCTTCTTGCCTTAAAGTTCTCAAATTCATTTTCTTCTTGTTCAATAAGATGCTGTTTCTTTTCTTCTTCAAATAATCCAGGGTAATAATCCCATAATTCATTGATTTCAATAGCTTTATTTTCTTCACTGAAAATAACTGATATTCCTTTAAGCAGTTGATCAGCAAGAATATGATTGTCGATTGCTATTTGCTTTTGTTTTCTCTTTTCTTTTCTTCGATACGATTCGATATAGTCAGTGATTTCAAGTACCGAAGATTCCCAAAATAAAAATGAACTGATATCACAATCTAAAGCGACTGGATATAGTTCATTTATTAAATCAGATACATATTCAAATTCTATGTTTTCTACATTTGCTCTTTCGCTTCCACTAGTCTCTTGTCCATCGTTTCCGCTTGAGCTTGGGAGAAAAAACCACTTACCTGATAAATTGGCAAGAACACATCCGTCATGAATGTCATTTGAGTTCCGCCCTCTTCACAATATTTATCAAATAATTCGATGACATCATCTTCTTTGATTCCATGTTGGAACTTTTTCATTGCACCATGTGTAATCAATAACATTACTTTCAATGGTGGCAATGAACCATCATCAGCACTAGAAATAATCGTTAATAGGTTAACTCTTAATTTTGATTCTAAGCTGACAATTTCAGAAGTAGTGAGTTTTAATCTGTATTCTTTACCATCAACTTCCCAAATGGTAAAAGGTTTTCTTTTTGGTGCCTCAACGACTTCTGCTTGAACTTCTTCGGTTTCTCCACTTAATACTCCCATTTTTCAGCCTCCTAAACAATTTTTGGATCAGTAATTTTAAATGCACTTGCTAATGCAATATTTAAATCAAATTCAATAACACCATTGACACCGCCACCAGTTCTCTTAAGAGAAATTTGGCCATCGAATTCAGTAGTTGTTCCATCTTTCAATGTTTCTTTGAAAGATAAAGTTTCTCCTGATGCTTCATATGCTCTTAAAATACGATATGGGCTGTCAGTTTCAGTATTTTCATATTTGAATTTGTAAGTGATGTCTCCTGGGTCTCCAATTCCCATTTCATACACTTTTTGAGAGGCTTCCAAATCAGTATTATCTACTTTTTCAGGATCCACTCCAATTTCAGGAATTTCTTTCAAGCCTTTTAATTTAGCAAAGCTTGTTACTGACTTACTCTTATATTCTAATGTTGCTCCATTTGCTAACATTTTCTACTCCTCCTTTATTTTGTGTGATAAATAAATTGTTTTTTGCAATCAATGATTGCCTCATATCTCATTTGTTTATGTTTTAACCCACTTGGGTCAGGAACATCCGCACATGTCGTTCTTAAAAACCCTAGAGACGACATGACATCATCTACATCACATGCTGTTTGTGAAGTGCTTTTCATATCCCATATGTCAATTCTAAAGCGAACAAAAGAAAGCTGTTCCTTATCATCCGTAAATTCATACGGCTTATTTTCTTCCTCAACAAATTGAATCGCAGGTGTTTTGCTCCAGTTTTGTGGATAAGCATCACTTACATTTTCAACAATTTGAGACAATCCTTTATAAACGATATCTTTAACATTAATCATTTTTTACATAGCTCCCTTATTTTATTTTTAAATAGCTTTTCAGTATTTTTATTAATGGTATCTTCCTGATCATGCAGCGCTGGATACATAAAAGGCCTTGCCATTTGACCTTTGGTATAGTAGCCAATGACTTCACCATCTTTATAAGCAACCTTGAAACCATACATTTCAGCTTTATCAACTGTCATTGCATCTGCAGGTATCATCCAACCTGTTTGTTTATATTTGGGTGATACTTGAGGAGAAATACCTTGATGATTGGCTTCTCCATTAGGACCAGTTCCAAATTCATAGTAAGGTGCATAAGCTGAATTAGTGTAAACAGTGGCTGTTGCCTTGTTTTCCTTGACTTCATTTTTTACCTTGACTGAACGGGCCAATGCTCCAGTATCGCTAGATATCAGCAGTCTTGCTTGAGATTGAACCATCACACCTGCTTGTTTAACAGCTGTAACTGCAACCTCCTGACATGCTTGATTGTCTAATGCTGAAAGTTTTCTTATGAGATTGCTAAAATCAGTGCTTGTCATACTCTTTCAATCTCAATTGCTTTAAATCGCTTGAAATTTTGAATGCTGATGACTTTATAGCTGATACCCTCATAATTAATCATGTCATGCTCTTTAATTGCTAGAGAACCATAATAATGCATATTCAAGATACCATTTACACGCATACCATATAGTTCAGTTTGAAGTTTTGAAGATGCTGGCCATATAAGAGCTACATCTTCATTTGCTTCATCACTATAGGTTTCAATGACATTGCCCTCATCATCTTTTACAGCACTGTAAGTTTTAATTTGAAACTTCTTGAGACTTCTTTTTTTCATCTTTCAATCTCCTTGCCATAGCTGATAAGCGATAATTGGAAATACCTGAAAGAATTTCATCTTCACTTTGATAACTTTCACTCTCTCCACCCTCGCTATAAGATGCAAGCCCCTCGTTTCCTTGACGATTGTAAAGTGCAATGGCCAATTTCAAAACATAATCATTGAGATCATCAATCAACTCACTTCGATTGGTTTTTGATAATACAGTATTTTGAGATTTTAAAAGAAAAGAAGAAACCAATTCTTCATCAGTTTCTCCTGTTAGTTTTTTAAACTGCTCTTTTAATTTATCCATTTTTCTTTTCTTTGATTACTGCAATCAATTCATCTCTTGTAAGTGAGTCTGTATTTTCAATTCCTAATTCTGTTGCTAATGCTTTTAATTCATCAACTTTCATTTTAGATAACGGCTTATTTTCAGGAGCGTTATCATTTGCTTTTGAAGATGAAATTTCTTTGTAGCCTAAGGCTTCATATTTTGCTAACATTTCATCTTCGATAATTCTTTCAACATTGCTATTGATAATAGTTTTCATCAAAAAGACCTCCTATTACGCAGCATCTTTAATATTTAAATAAATTAATGGTAATGTATTGTCTTTTGTCCAAACATCATGGAAACGTCTATAATCCATTGCCCATGCATCAGCTTTTTGGTTTGTATTAGGATCAAAGATACGCATTTTGTCTTGTTTAGAAACCGCAATCGCACCTGGTTTAGGAATAATCATAAAGTTGATATCTTTTGCAGTTGTACCTTTTGCGTATCCACCTACTTCTTGACCAGATGTTTTTCCATCGTTCATTTTGATAGAAGTATACATACGATTTTGAGGTGTTTCGATGATTGCACATTTATCAATTGCTGGAACTGTTAAATCAATTCCACCGATTGAAATTGTTGCTGTTTGCATTTTTGTTGATAAGAACATTTCTAGTTCTAACATAACATCTCCAGTTGCATGGATGATTAAATCACCGTTATATCCTGCATCTCTGATTTTTTTAATACCAGTTTTCATTTTTCTTAAAATAGTTGATTCTGCAGGAGTATATCCATATTCAATCATTTCTGTTTTGTTAGCTGTAATAACATCTGTTGCAATTTTTGATAATCGATATGCATCGATTTCAGGAACAACATGAACTCTTTGGAATTCTCCCATAACGGTTGAAGCAGTTGCGACAAAATTAGTTTCATCAACATCTACTGCATCCAATGAAAACTTACGTCCACGATCTTGTGTCATTTTTCTTGTTTCATATTCTAATGTTACAGAGCCTTGTGTATATCCATTATCTCTGTCATAATCTCCCAATCCTTGTAAAGACATTTTAGGAATTTTAATTTCAGCACCACCATTATAGATTACATCTCCTGCATTTGCTTCCATCCATCCTGTTAATGCTTCGTGCATAGCTACTTTATCTAATGTTTCTTGAAATAAAGTAGCTGTTGCTAATGTGTTAATTGCCATATTTTATTACCTCCTATTTTCCCATCATTTTTTGATAAACTAATTCCTCATCAGTTAATTTAGCATCTTTAGCTTTTTTCATAGGTTCTCTACCTTTTATTCTTTCTTCCACTGCTCTTTGCACAGCTGTTTGAAAAGCTTTTTCTACTGTTTCGATACTTTTTTTACAAGAATCGGCATCAGTTAAAATAAGGATCTCAGCAAGTTCAGTTGGAATTCCTTTGTCGGCCAATTGTACTTTTGCTTGTGCAGTCAATTCTCTACGTGTAATTGCTGCTTCTCTATCATCTAAATCCTTGATTCTTTTTTCTTCCTGATACTTTTTCTTTTCTTTTTCACTCATTTTTTCTAGTTTTTGAGCTTCTGTTTGCTGTTCTTCCAATTGCTTTTCCCAAGATTTACGTTCTTTCGCAATTCTTCCTTGAACGATTCTATCTAGTTCCTCTTGAGTAAAAGTCTTCGTTTCTTGGCCAGTTTGACCATCATTTCCTTGGCCGTCATTACCTTGGCCATCGTTTCCTTGATCATTATCATTTCCTGAATCATTTCCGGAACCATCATCAGCAAATAATTGAATGTTTAAAGGAAATAAAAATTTTTCTTTCATAAAATCCTCCAGTTAAGGTCCGTAAGACCATCCCATCTTTTAGTGTCATAAGTTTTTGGACATATAAAAAGACAATCAGTAATTGCCTATTTATCAGGTTTAATTTTTTCTTTTACTTCTTCTACTACTTTTGCATCTAATAACTCTTTGATACGTTCTTCATCGTTCACTTCAAAAACTTCTCCAGTTCTTCTTGTGATTCCACATCTAGTATCAACCATGTTATGAATAACTCTTAACTTTGCCATAATATGCCTCCTTTTTAGTAAAATAAAAAGCAACCTCTCAGTTACCCGTTTGAATTTTCTTTTCTATTTGGCGGCGGTACATAACATTTAGTAATTACGTATCTCTCTCGGCCACATATCATACATATCTTTTGCTCTTTTTTTATTAAAAGATGTTTCTTTTTATTGTAGTACTGTTCACTTCTACCAATGTATTCTTGATGAAAGTGAGGTCTTAATCCTTGTGACATAGCATTCCCCTTTCTTAAAAATGAGTAAAATAAAAACCGACTACCTGTCGGCTTAATTAGATTATTTTTTTGCAAAATAAGAGGCTAACTTATTATTTTCATTTTTCATATATTCTTTATATTCATTTGCAACACGTTGCAGTTCAGGGGATAAATCTTCCATGCATGTGGCTGTTATTAATTCATAATTGTAAGCTGTTGGTTTGTTGAATTTAACTTGATAGTCCGTTTTAATAAATTTGCTATTTGCACAATTAATATAATCAAGCAACCCTGCAGCAAATTGGCTCCAACGAGCTTCTTCTAACATTTTTTCTTCATCCATACTTTTTTACTCCTTCACAATTACTTTTCCCCTATTTAATATTAGCACATGTGTTTTTCCTTGAAAACCATTCAACGCAATTGCATCATATCCTTTTATAGAAGCATAGGCACCTAAATTATTTAATAATTCCTCATAATCATTTAACTCTTTAAACTGAGCCATTTTAGCTGGTATACCAGTTTTTTCATATTCAATGAAGAGTTTCTTATAATCAGCAACCTTTGCATCTTCATCAAGATACATCTCCATTATTTTCCCAAATTCACCATTTCGAGTATATATTCTTGCAACCTCTACATTTGAATCGGTGTATGTTCCGTAACCATAGATACCTCTACCAGCATAAAATTTTCCGTATTTAAAAGAATCAACCATTTCTTCAACATTTTTATCTGTCGTACCTGATATTCCTCTATATAACAGTTGTCTATCACTAATTTCTTTTTTAAATTCATTTTCAGGTAATACTTGTGGTAAAGCATCATATCCTAATTTACTATTTAAATAATTTGACAAAGAATACCCGCTAGAAGAATCTAATTTGTATTTTCCTGAAGTTATTTCTTTAGCATATTCTTTTGCTTTCTCAACAACAATTTTATTTGATTTTAATTCACTAAATCTATCACTATCATTATACTTCATATCTTGAAATTTAGATAGCGAGGATGGAACATTTTCTTTACCTAGAACATCAATGTATTGATTATATTGTTTTCTATCACTAGATGCATTCTTTGTCTTTTTCATAAAAGAATTAACAGTGTCAACACCATGTTCTTCTTGTTGTCTTTTTAGCCATTGATCATAATTTTCACTGACATCCACAACTTCATCTTTGTTAGTAACAGGATTCCGTTGCCTTTTCTTCATAGCATCAGTAACGCCCTCAATATAAGGAATCATGTGTGAACGACAATTTGGATGAAGAGGTGGAACATTGACACCTACTTTAGCTTTTGCTATTTCTACGATGCTTCTATCATGATGCTGACAAATTTGGGATGTTCTACTGTCATGTACTGCAATAAACATTTCTTTTTCAATGCCAGCATCCTTAAAAGCTTGTTGATCAGCAAATGCTGTCATTGCTGCACTTTCAGTTTGAATAAGTCGTCTTGCCTGGTAAGCACCAACGGCAAACTTATTCATAATCGTATCGGCCATTTCTTTTTCAGTCTTGTTTGTTAAAACACCCATCAGCATTTCATCTTTTAAAGATTCAGCCAGTGCGTTCGTATTATCCCAAATTCTATTGGAATAATTATTACCGCTCCATTTTGACTTTAACATGCTATCTATCAGTTCAGGATCCAACATGTCGAATTGATAAGCAACATTCATATTCTTTTGAAGATTATACACATTTCTATAATAAGCATTAAAAGCACTGTTGATATAACAATCAGTGCTTACATTTTTTTCAACTTTATAAACTTCATTCATCAATTTATCTAACTGACTTTGCATATTTTCAAGTCGTTTGATTCTATATTGATAGGGTGGCGTATCCAATTTCTTTAAAAGCTCTTTTCTTTGTTTGGTCTTTGGATTATTTTCAAGTATTCTTTTTATTTGATTATAATCCCTATCGCTTATCAAAGAATCAAGCATTTCTTTTGCATCGGCATTTGATAAGCCATGACCATCTCTATACTTTTCAAAGATACCATTGATTTTACTTTGAGTGTAAAGACTAGCCTTACTGTAGATATCTGAAACATATTCACTTGCTACTTGTGCATCATCCAAAATAGATGAAAGCTTTTCTTCTTGGCGCTTTTTCCAATATTTCTCATTCTTCATATCATCTTAATTTCTTAATTAGGAATGCTAGAATTTTGTTTATTACCTTTAACATTTGAAGCATCATTTTTTGTATCAGTGTCATTTCCTGTTTCATCATCCTTGTTCTCCTCGTCTTGATCAAAAGGTACATCACTTTGTTGCTTGAACATTTGCTGTTGAAGTTTTACGCTTTCTTCATTTTCTTTTTTGACTTTTTCCATTTCACTTGGAGCATCTTCAATAAAAGGAAGTTGTTCAATCAATGTTTCATTTGATACCTTTCCACTTAAATTGGCAATCATTTGAGCTAACTCATTCAAGTTTTTAGGAAGCTTTCGAGTAAATGTGATTTTTACATTTCCAGGATCTATTACGATTGCTTTTATATTTAAATAATTGCAGAACAATTCAATTCTTCTTTTTAATCCTTTTATGTAATACTTTTCCTTTTCTCCAGTAATCATTTGAAGTCCTAAAAGTTTATATTCCATGGCCACACCTGAAGTGTTACCAACGAAATTTTCATCAGTTAAGTTAGGAACATGAGAAAATGTATAGATATCTTCTTTGATTGCTTTTCTTAATACTTCCATCCCTGCTTCATCAAAAACTCTTGAAAGATATTCAGCTCTTGCTTCTGCAGGTAATTCTAGAAGACCATTTTCTTTTAGAATCTTCATTGTTTCACTGACTTCTTCATTGTCATCACCCATCAGCGAACCATAAATAACAAGCAATGATTCAACAAATTGCTCTTTATCATTAACCCTATCGCTCATGAGCTTGTTATAAGCATCAATCAAAGAGATTTGCTGTTCAAAATCGCCAATACAAAGCTTATTGTTTCGATATTCAATGATTGGAACATCTCCAAAAAAGTGCTTAACTGGTTTATCAATAAACCTATGCCTATTTCTATTGTTACATTCTAAAATCATTGTAGTGATGTAATTCTTAGTACATACAGTAGCACGATAGCATTGCTGACTGGTGATTGCATCCTTGTATCGATAATAATAAACACCAAAAAGAAGATTTTGCTCTATCGTATCATCGTATACTAAAAATGTATGGTCAGGTTCAAGATTTCTAACTGCTATTTCAGTTTCACCTTGTTTGATATACACATATTCATAAGCGACACCACAAATACTCATATCGTGTGCATTGTCACTATCGACATCATCTACATCCGCTTTATCAAATGCATCCGTTAGTTTATCAATGCTTTCTTTATTTTGATTATCATAACTTGCATAAGAAATTGGACTGTTCATAAAATAACCAGTTGCTGTATCACTGATATCTTTAGCGTGATTACAAACAACTCTGTTATTTGCTGATGTCTTCAACTTCTTTTGTCTTCTTTTAATATCATGATTAGCTTCATAATATCGCTGATTCTTTTTAATTCTTCCAATCAAATTACGATGTTTGTTGATCAACTCTTCAATTTGAACAAGATTCAACTTTGTTTCATCATAATTTGAACTATCTATTGTGAACGTAAACACGTGGATACCTCCTAATTTTCATATCTAGCACGGTTCTTACCTGCTCGACCTTTTGATTGGATGATGTCTTGTTCACACCCATATCGTGCAGCATCAATCGTGTGGTTATTTTTATCAGGAAACTCTCCTTTAAGATTTCCCTCTTTATCTTTTTCAATCTCATAATCATTAAATTCTCTTGCAGCGTTAGGACAACGAATAGGATCAATAATGATTTCTTCTAAATCCTGCATCCACTTTATCCCGTTTTCTACACTGTCAGGTCCTTTCTTTGCTCCAGTTACCTTTAATCCAAGCAACTTGAATTCATTTATTGTACGTGGTTCTGCACTGTCACACGTTACTAATTTATTCAATGGATTAAGCTTTTTGATTTTCGCAACTGCTTTTGCATTGGATAAACGTGTACCATATACTTCCCCAAAAATAAAAAGACGTCTTCTCGTCTTGTCATAATGCATCTTAAGATATGCTAATGGATCACCAGCGTAACCAAAGTCCAAACCATTCTTTAATCTATCAAATGTTTGGATTTCTTCATTTGTAATTTCTCTTATTGTAAGATTGGTAAATACTTCTCCACCTGTACCAGTTACTTCGCCTAAATAATCATGCTTGTATTTTTCAGGCTTTGTCTTTTTCATGTGTTCAGCTTCAATAAGAAATTGCTCTCCAAGCCATTTTTTCGGTGCTTGAAGATAAGTTGTGTGTGAAACTAATGTATCAGGACGTTTGATAAGAACTTGTTTATTACACCAATTTCTTTGACTTTCAGGTGGGTTAAATGAATAAAACACACAATATTTAGGACCACCACGAAGTAAAGACTGATTGATATTCGTGATCTTGTCATGACTTTCAAACTCATCACATTCTTCAAACCAAACATATTTTATGTAACCTACAAACACCTTTGTTGATTTCAACTTTTTAGGATTGTCAGCACCTTTAAATATAATAACTTGTCCTGTTGGTTTGTAAGTCATCTGCAGTTTTGAATCAGGTATCTCCCAATCATTTTCAGCTTTCATCATGTAAATAGCCCATTTGATTTGTTCATATACCGAGCCTCTCAATGTATCTTTTACACGCCTTATAACAACTGCATTACTCATCAATCCGTTTTGTGCATCCCTCATGATACCTAAAGGAATTTCAGTACCAATGAATGAAGACTTCAATGATCCACGGCCACCTTTCAACCAATAGTGCGTGTAATCGTTGTTTTTGATATGTTTATGTACATCATAAAACGCAGGACCAATAATAGATTTTAAACTAACTTTCATCTATATCATCTACAATTACTGTTTGACCGTTTGAAGTAATATCAATATTGTCCTTAAACATACCAAAACGCTTACCAAGTAATTCAGCAGCTTTTAACCGTTCCTTTTCATCAGGCGGTTTAGCAATGACTTCTTGATAACCATCACCACCTAGAGCAAGAACATTTGCTTTACTCGTTCCTCTCATGACAGATGTAAGATATTCCATGACTTCTTGAATATTTGCAGTATTTTCATTATGGATTTCTTCCAGTCGTTTGTTGATGTATTCAGCAATATCTTTTTGTTTAAGAAGTTTGTTTGCCCGAACACCAGCAACATTATCATTCTTAATCGTTTTATATACTGTTCTATAGGCACGTGTGCCATTTAGATCAATTAAATATTCGTCACAAAACAGTTTTTGTTTTTCGGTCATAATGACACACCTCCTTTGTTTACTGTTGGTCGCAGGACTAGGAGTCAAACCTAGAATACAAGCTTAAGAGACTTGCGTGATATCTTTTCACTATCCTGCCTTGTTTTGGGTAAAAGAAAAAGCAACCGAAGTTGCTCTCTTATCTATGTTTTTCATTTATGCTTTAATTTGTACATTAAATGTTAAAGTATCTAATAGTTCGCCATTTTCTAGAACCTTTTCAAAAAGATTTTCTAAATTATCATCTGAATACTTCTCATTAGTAACATAGCATTCTATTGAATACGAACCAGTATTCGGCAATAAGAAGTTATTAAATTCCATAACTTGTCTATGTCTATGTGAATGAATGTCCTTTTTATGTTCGTGATTATCATTTGGAGGCAGTTGTAAATTTCCTAAAAATGCAAATTGTCCATCTTCTTTTTTATTTTCTATTAAAAAAGTATAAACGTTATATTTGTTAGGCTCATATTCTTCACTTGAATAAATATTAATTTGAAGAACAACAGCAAAATCGGCCTTTAATGTCTCATCTACATATAATGTATCAAATATATTAACAATGCTATTTGTTTCATCATCATATTTTTCACATAATAAAAAACTACCTGTTATTTTATTTAACATTTCTATTTTCCCCCATGCCTCTAAATGATGCCCTTACATTCGATTTTCCATAAGACACCTGTGTTTCTTGGGACCTTCTAATTACATCTTGCGTTTCTTTTGATGTCTTATCAACGTAATTAATAATTTCCTTTTTTATATTATCTATTGTCTCCAAGGTTTTTTCTTGTGTTTTAATGCTTTGATCCAAGTTATAAAAACTTAGAAACATTGAAATAATTCCAATTATTGTTGCAACTACTCCTAATACAATTCCTACCCAAGAATTCATTATTTCTATAGATACACTCTTATCAAAAATAAAACTACATATAAACAACACAATTATTGATGTTCCCATAATGTATAAAACATAATGCCACCAAAATTCTCGAACATGTTGAACTATTTTATCGAATTTACTTTGTTCATCAATAGTTTCTTCAACTATTTTAAACCTAGTTCCCCTTGTTTTTTCAATGCTCATAGACGTACCTCTCCATATATCAAGTAGCTAAATTATACATCAACAACGCACCATAAACAAGAAAATTAATTATCCCAAACAAAAAAGCTCTCGTTTGAGAACTTTTTTAAAACATACATCATTGAAGGGAAAGTAACGTCTTTCATCAAAACCTTACGATACCATAATACCACCAAATGAGGGGAGAATCTTCCACATAGATGCACTTTTTTACTGTTTTTCTAATAAATTTTTCAAAATATTGTCAGCTTTTCGATATAAGCTTTTGATGTTAGTAATGTTGTAACGTTCCATGCATTGATGCTTTGGAAGATTGTAATAAAAATCTTCAATGAATTTTCTATCAAGCGCATCCATATGATCAAGATAATACTCAACAGTTTCAATACGCACATTCCAAAATTCAAGTTCTTCTTCAAAAGAATCATTGCCATATTCCTTGATGTAGTTATCAACTGCATTTTTCAACTCATCTTTTTTAGCAATCAGATGATTGTACTTATCAACGCTATCCTGAACAAAGCCACCTAATCCATCACTTTTACCAGGAGACTTGATTTGACTTAATTTTTCCTCTACCTCTAAAAGTTCATTTTTAAGCGATTTGAGAGGAGTTTCATACTCCTCAATTAATTTGTCACGTTCTTTGATTAAACTCTTATATGCACGAAATTCATTGCGCATAATTGATAATGTGTGTATTGGTATCATCTATTATCCTCCTTCTTAACATTTCTTAACTGTTTTTTCTCATATTCAACTTACAGCAAAGATTTTGTAATTGCTTTTTGATAAATCTCCTCTACTTACATAGCTATAAAATGTCCCTATCGTTATGCCTAACTTCTTTGTTATTTCATTTGATGTTCCTAACATAACAACGTTTTCTTGTTTATCATAGACTATATATTCTTTTTTAGATTTATTCATTATTACCACCCATATTCCTCTATTTGCTTGTTGATTGCCTTTAATAAAGGCATATCGATTTCAACTGGATCGTCCCTATCGACATAATAAACTAAAAATTTTTTATCATACTTATAGAAAGCTATATCTATTCTATCGATATCACGCTCGGAAAAACTCTCATATACAAATAAGGCTGGTGTTTCAAAGAAAGGCACAAAGTCTTTTGCTCTAAACATTTCTTCCGCTGTCATAACTTTTTTAACCTTTCTTGTTCTCGCTTTGCTTTTTCTACTTTAAAAGCAAACACTTCATCATCACTGATATTAAACATCACTTTTAGTTGATATAGCATGATTTCCACGTCGGCTATTTCTTCAATTAAATTAGCGTAATACTTCGGTTCAGCTGGTCTATCTTCATAGCGTGGCATCTTGTTCACTGCTTGAATAAGTTCAGCACATTCTTCCATTAACTGACGGCATTGTGGTTCTTTGCCATATTTGATAATAGATTGATTGAATGTGTGCTTAATATCAATTCTAGCTAGTACTTTATCTTCACTGTTCATTTTTCTCGTTCCTTTCTATTTTTTCAATAAACCAATCAATAAACTTAAATAATTCATAATAATCACTAATTACTCCAAAACGGGCAAAATTTGGGCTTGCTTCACTTTTTTTTCCATTGATTTCTATAAATTGAAACCTTAAACAGGCCGTATAATCGTATTGTTCACCCAAATAACTTTCTTCAAATTGAATACAGTTTTCGCTATTTTTTTCAACTACAGCAATTAAATAGATTTGAAAACCCGGTTCTTTACCACATAATATTTTCAAATTAGGATAGAATTTTTTTAAATTAGCTGCTACTTCTTTGAAATTTTCGTCTCGTATATCATCTTGATTCAACCCAGACATATCACGATACATTGTTTCCTCAAATAAACTTTGTTGTCTCATTTTTCTAAAACCTATTCCCGATATAATCTAACAAACTTGGTTGATCTTTGCACATCCTCAAAGAACAACGCTTCTTGTCATGATTGAAATATTTACATGATGGACATTTCTTACGATCTACTGGTTTGGCTACGTCTTCTTTTCTCATTCCAATTCCTCCAATCGAATGTATATACCTGGTATTTCCGCCCAGAACTTTTCAATCAGCTCGCTGGCCACTCTAGAATCATTTACATAAAACCCTAATCTTTCCATGATGTCCTTCAATGCCTTGTTCAAATCATCAGTATCAGGCTTAGTATATTTATACTCCCCATCATGATGCTTACCAGTAGCTGGAAAACACCATCTTACGATTAATCTCAAAGGACCATCAAAAGGCTTATCAGGAATATGCGGTATCAAATGAGCTTTCAGTTTTTCTTTTGCACTTTTAAGTTCTGGTGGATCATAAAACTTTTTAGTCCCCATGTTCACCTTGTGCTGTTGAGCAGTTGTTGTAGGTGGAATCATAGGCATGAAAAATTCTATTTTTCTTTTTTTATTTTTCTCCATTTTTTAACTAGGGTGCTCTAGGTTTGGTGCCCTTTAGTGTGCGGGGTGAATGTTGTTGTGCGTGAGCTATCGCACAACGTTCATCCCCCGCATTAAAGGGGTGCGACAAAATATTTATATATATTTATATATATAGGTCATGCGCACGCATGTATGCGCACTTGCGCAACACTAGGTCATGCGCACCCTTAATTATCCTTTCTTTTGATATATCTTTTTCCATCTTCTCCATAGAAACTTTCAAAATTTTGAGCCAATTCTTCATTACATCTTTTTCCTTTTCCTAACCATGCAAGTAGCGTTTTTGAAGTAGTATTCATCTTCTCTGCAAGCTCATCAGCAGGTACTTCTCTACCCTCTATTTCAATATTTGAGAATTCTATTTCAAATTGACTTACTTTCTTATTTTTAACTTTAGCTGCTTGTTCTTGTCTTCTTTCTTTAGCCTTTTCCCATTGAGGTTTGACATCATCAGGATCAATATCTTGTAGTGCTCCATCTTCATCTAATACATGTACTGGATATTCAAAATAAAGATTAACTGGCGGAAACTTTGAGAACTCTCTCAATGTTCCTTCAATTCTCCATGCAGTAATTGATGTAGCTTTTGAACGTGCTTCATTGACAAGATTATCAAGTTCTTTGTAGTAGTCATGGCCAAGTTTACTTTTGCAAAAATCAATCATGATACTTTGAGAAAGAACATCATCTTGTGAAAGTCCATTTAAAAGTTCAGGTCTATGTTCTTTTAGATAATCAACACAAACTCTACAGGCACTCATATTTCTTAACTGTTTGTAATGTGATTCGTTCAATTCCAATTCAATTAAATCTAGTAAAGCATCAGGATCACGTGCAAATACACCTGAACCACTAGCGCGGTCCATACTTCTTTTACCACCTTGAGAACCTTTCGAATGGTGATGGCAGTAAATTACTGATGTGCCTAACTCATTACAAATCTTGTCAAACTGGTTACAGAAATTAGCCATTTGATCAGCACTGTTTTCATCTCCAGTAATTACTTTATAAATTGGGTCTATGACTACTGCTATATAATCCTTTTTAGAAGCTCTTCTAATCAATTTAGGAGCAAGTTTATCCATAGGAATAGATTTACCCCTTAAATTCCAAATATCGATATTAGACAAAGAATTAGGCTTGATACCAAGTGCTTTATAAACGTCCTTGAATCTATGCAGACATGAGGGCCTATCTAATTCCAAATTGACGTACAATATTCTTCCTCGAGCACACTGCCATCCAAACCATTTTGTTCCTTCAGCAATTGCAATACACATTTCAATCAATGCAAATGACTTACCTGCTTTACTAGGTCCAGCAATAAGCATTTTATGTCCTTGCCTTAGAATTCCTTCTATTAATGGTGGTGCAAGTTGAGGCATATCATCCCAAAATTCACTCAATGATTCAGGATCAGGTAAATCATCATTGATGCTTTCAATCCATTCATACCATTCATCCCATGAACTTTTACCAATGTTGGTATCAACAAGAAATTGTTTTCTTCCTTTTCTTGTAATTCCTGGCATTCTTGAAAGTCTCGAAGGATTTCTATTTTGAGTATCAACATCTAGTCCGTTCTTTTTACAAATGTTATAGAGATAATCAACACGCTTACGATATTCTTTCATATCTGCAGCTTCGATTTTTACAATCGCATGTAGGCTTTTACCACCTGAATGAACTAAACAAGCTATTGGAAGTTCTAATTCTCTCAATACTGCATTTTGTTCTTCGATTGCCATTGAATCACTTTCTACAAGAGCATATTTAAAATCGGTCACATTTTGGTTCTTACAGCCTTTTCCATCCAACGGGTTAAATCGTATCCATGCACCTGCTTCTTCGTTGTAGTCGCCTAAAACTGCACCGATATCACCTTTGCAATTATTCAACTGTTGTATAAGTTTTCCTGCTGTTCTATCCCAACATCCTTGTGTTGGCAAATGTTTCTCATCTTTAAGCCATGTTTTAGTTACATATCCTACATTTTCAGTAGAATCAAAAAGCGTTTCCAGATAAGTAATCAATTCAGCTACTGGATTCCAGTTAAGAGGTTCTTTGACCTCTTTCCCTTCAATCCAATTCTTATCAACTATGACCTGTTCATCTTTATCAATAACATCATTCCAATCAAGTTCATGGCCACTTTCTTTAATTGGTGGAACCCACCCCTGATTTTTAGCATACTGAACAATAGTTCCGCCTGTTACACCTGAACCAGTAAAAGACTCCCATTTTCTATAGCATTCATTTTTATGATATCTTTTAGAATCACGTTGACTCCAGTAGTCCCAGTCATTTGCTGTATAACCTTCATATTTGAGTGCCATTCCAACATTGCACCATTCCTGATAGTCAAGCAAAGAAGGATCTATATTATTCAGTATTTCTAATAAATCAGTTGTATACTCCATTGTTAATCTCCTTCTTTATAAGTTGCTGGATCTATTCCATTAGGAACTCTCCACCCTGAAGCAGCTATTCTATTGATTAATTTTCTAGCTGATTCAAATGACCATGTGCCTACTTGTTTAAATCCTTTATTTTCAAGAAGTCTTATTTGTTTAGGTGTTGCTAAACCTTCTTCTTGTCTTTTATGTAATCTATCAAGTAGCAATGTTGCTTTTCCTGCATTGTCTACACTATCAGGATAGATTCCATATTTTTCTAATGCTTTTATTTGTTTTTCACTTGCTGGAGCCATTTCCCAACCAAATGTAGGAACGTAACTTTGTAGGTCTTGGTCCATAATACTCATTTCAAACTGTAATGGATCAACAAGCTTTCTTTTTCTTTTACGCATTTCAGCAAGCTGTTTAGCAAGTGATTCTTCTCTTTGAGCAATGACATCACTTTGAGCTTGCTTTTCAGCATCTTCAATATCTATTGCTTCAAGTACATCTTCAGGTAATGATGCACTTGCTTTTTCTTCTAAGTTTTGTGTCATCTTCTTGGCCACTTCATCATTTTCACAAATCAAATTGGCTGGATGACATAATTCATGGCGTTCCGTATGCCATAAAAAATCAAGTAGTAACAGGTGATCCTTGCCTTCACATAGACGAGTACCACGGCCGACCATTTGTGAATATAAGCTTCTCACTTTCGTTGGTCGCAAAACGATAATGCAATCGACTGATGGACAATCCCATCCTTCAGTTAAAAGCATTGAATTACATAAGACGTTATATTTGTCATTTTCAAAATCTTTTAATATTTCTGCACGATCTTTACTGTCTCCATTGACTTCTGCAGCTTTAAATCCATTAGCATTTAAAATATCCCTAAACTTTTGAGAAGTTTTAACTAAAGGAAGAAAAACAACTGTCTTTCTATCTTTACAGTACTTTTTCATTTCTTTTGCTATCTGTTCAAGATAAGGATCCAATGCAGTTCCTATATCACTTACCTTGAAGTCACCAGACTGAACTCCGACCCCGGACAAATCCATCTTTAGCGGTAACGTAAGTGCCTTTATAGGTGTTAGATAACCCTCTTTAATAGCTTTTGGCAATGTGTACTGATAAGCTAGACTTTCAAAATAGCTTCCTAAATTTTTCATATCTCCTCTATCAGGTGTAGCCGTTACACCTAATACTTTAGCGCTGTCAAAATATTCCAATACTCTTTGATAACCATCACTTAAACAATGATGTGCTTCATCAATAATAATCGTGTCAAAATAATCTTTTGGAAACTGTTCTAATCTCTTGGTTCTTTGTAATGTTTGTACCGAACCGACAACAATCCTGAACCAGCTTCCGATACATGTTTCTTTTGCTTTTTCCATAGCACATTTAAGTCCTGTTGACTTAGCAATCTTGTCACTTGCCTGTTCAAGCAGTTCCCCTCTATGTGCCATAATAAGAACTCTATCCCCAATTTTTACGCAGTCTTTGGCAACCTCAGCAAAGACGATTGTTTTTCCACAACCAGTAGGCAAAACAAGGAGAGTTTTTTGAACTCCCTTGTTCCATTCTTCAAATATAGAATCATGTGCCTCTTGTTGATAAGGTCTTAACTGCATTAGAATTGTCCTGGATTATAGCTAGGTGTTGCTTGTGTAACTGGCATTTCATCTTTTGGATAGAATTTTTTGATGTCATTGTATTCATTGCCATTGTAAGTTCTTGTACCAATCTTACAGCGTCCTGTTGAACCAGGAACCAATTGCCAGTTCATTCTTAATTTTTCACCCTTTTTCTTTTGGCCGATTCCTCTAAAGAAAGCACTTAATAAACCTTCCACTTTTGAATGAAGGAATAATTTATGTTTGATAATTACTTCTTGCCCATTGTAATCAATAGCAATGTCTACAGTTACTTGATTACAAGCGGCCATTTTTTCCGACCCATTGAATCTAGATCTAGAAACTCCTTTTACAACAAAATCATAATCATCAGGTGGTAAGATAATAAACTCACCATCACTTTCAATGACTCCATCCCAATCTAATTCGTGTCCGTTATCAATTCCTCTGTTATCCATTTATATTTCCTCCTAAAATTCTCTTACATTTGTATTAATAAATTCTAAAATTTGTGGCCATGCTCCTATCAATACTCCATTGATAAAGTTTGGATCATATTTTTCAACAGGTGTATCTTCAGGATAATAGCCTTTCATGCTTACTGCTCTTCTGATTTCTTTTTCAGTTACTAAACTTTGACTCATTAAATCTTTCAATGCTGTTGGCAATTTACTTTCATCTGTTTGTTGTACTACATTTGCATTTTCAGTTGGCACTGCTTCTTGAATACCACCTTGTTGCAATTCTTTTTCAACTTTGATTTCTTCAACTACTGGTTGTTGTTGAGGAACTGTATTTGTAACAGGTGGAACAGTTACAGCTGGTGTTACATTTACATTTGTTTGATTATTGAATAAATGAGCAATTGCTGAATAATCAAGTTGCAATTCTTCAGGTAGATCATCTCTATTTTTTGCATCCCAACATGGATGATGTGTAGTGTACATAACACGTTGACCGCCTTGAGCTTTATGTTTTTTACCTTTATCATCAACTGCCACACTGAATGTTTTGTAGTTGGCAAACAAAACCATATCAGCCCACTCTTTAGTAATTGGAGCAGTTTGTGCTGTTGTCTTTTTACCTAGCTTCAACTCATAACGATCATAAGCTCCCATTTCATTAGGCTGTTCAAATTTACGAATAATTGCATGTGCTGTTAGAACAACATTGATATTGGCCACATCTACTACATCTTGGAGAAGATTTAGAAATCTTCCCCATTCTTCCGCAACATATGTATAGCCAGTACCATATCCAAATTCTTCTACTCCTGATTTACCATGTCTTGAGCAGACAGCTTCTGTACATAATCTTTCGGCCCAGTCAGCTGTGTCAATAACAAGTGTTTTACAAGGGCGATTGTTGATAACTGATTTAACTTCATCAATTAACATTTGCCAGCTTGTTGGCTTAGGTAATCTTCTTACATTGTATTTTTTAGTAGAACCTTCAGTATCAATAAATACTGGATCAGGAAATTTTGATGCAAATTTTGTTTTTCCAATACCTTCAGGTCCATAGAAAACAACTTTTTGAGCACCATTGACTACTCCTTCAGTAATTTCAAAATTCATTAGAATTCACCTGCTTTCCATTGTGTTTTACTACTTTCTACTGCTGATTGAACATCTTCTTTAACATATCCATCTTCGATAATAACTGAACATTCATCACCAGTAGAAACTCTTGTAGCAATAGCTTGCAATCCTTCTTGTTCAAGCCATGCATTGAACTCTGTTAAAGTTTTTAGATCCATTTGTTCTAGCTTGTCTAATAAGACAAAACCGCAATCAGGATTCAATTTACGAACAATAGCAGTAGAAACTCTTAATTGGTCACTGCCACTCATACTGTCCCATTTTTTACCTTTATAAGTTAATTCATTATCATCAATACTTAATTCAGGTAGTGGTAAATCAGCATTGTTCAATAGATCATATTTTTGTTTACGAACTTCATCAATTTGAAGTGATAAATTATCATATTGAACTTTGTAACCTTTAGCTTCTTCTTCAGCTTTTTCTTTATCTAGATTAGCTCTAACTTTGCGATTGACTTCTTCAATTTCGGCCAAGTTCTTTTCTAATTCATCAGTTGATTGGTCTTGTAAATCCAATGCATCTGTCTTGGCCATGCTTAAATCATAAGTTGCCTTATTCAACTCTTCATTTTTTTGTTGAAGCATTTGTTCAAGACGAGCTACTTCATCAGTTAATGTCTTAACTTGATACTCATATTGAGTAACCTTTTCTCTTTTTCTTTGGTTCTCACCATTTTTGGCAAGAATAGCTTGTTGCTGATTAATCAATTCTTGTGGACTGATTATGTCTGCAGGAACTCCTTCATAAAACAATTGTTCTTTAGCAAATTTTGCTTTTTGGTCAGCAATACGTCCTACAGTTAATCTTTCTTGATAAAGCTCATTTTCTTTGTGATTGAATACAGCCAATTGATCTCCAACACCAATGATATTTAGCAAAACATTTGCCTTTTCTTTATTGGATTTATTCATAAATGCAGGTAAATTAAGTGCTAACTGTTCAATGAATGAATCCAATAATGTTTGGCCAGCTTTTTTACCTGATGGATCAGTAACTTTTAAGGAACTGTTCTTTCCTTTTCTTTCAACAATGATTCCATTGCTTAAAGTAACTTTTAATAAAGGCGGAATTGTTGAACCTTCCCTTACAGCATTGCTAGGTTTATTTCTATCTCCACCTAATGCCCATGCAATACTGTCAAGTACCGAAGTTTTACCTTGATTGTTATCCCCACCAATGATTGTTAGACCATTTTGTGTTGGGTCTATCTTGACGGCTTTAATTCTTTTAACATTTTCTAACTCTAATGCATTAATCTTCACTGACATCTTTACTTTCCCCTTTGTCCATTTCTTCAATTTTATTTTCAATAAGCTCTTTTAATGTATTCGTACATTTTTCGAACTCATTTGTTGCTGATTTATAAATATCCTTTACTTGTTTTTCTGAAATACCGTATGCTTCACTTAAGAAATCACTTCCGCTACTTCCTAATCCTGCCTTCATTTCAAGGGCAAGATTGTCATCTTCATCATAGTAAACTGTAGATAGCAATCTGATAATGTTCAATTCAGGCTTTTCTTTAGGCCCAAAAATTAAATCCTTTCCACTGATTTTTGCTACTTCAATATCTTTTGCACCCGCATCTTTAGCAGCTTGAATAATACTTTCTAGAAACTTATCCATTTTTATTTCTCCCTCTTGATGTATATTTCTTTGTACTTGACACCAAAGCTGTTACTTTGATGTTCCACCCATACGTCAATGACATTATTTTTAACTGCTCCTCCACAATCTTCAGCCACGTAAATTTGGCCATCAATCATGATTTCACTTCCATATGGAATTATTTTAGGGTCTACAGCGATTGTATGATTGACTTGAGCTCTAACTCCTGTAGCGGTTAGATCTCCATACTCATCTTCTCCGTACCAATACGCGGTAATTCTAAAGACCCCTAGAGCTTTTCATTTAGAAAGCTCTTCAACTTCTTTTTGTAGTTGGTCCTTTTCAACTGCAATACACTCGTACATTGCTTTGTACTTTGTATATTCTTGAAGCTGACCTTGCATATCATTGAGTTCATCCTTGTACAACTCAATTTGTTTACTTTGTTCTTCATACTTTGCTTCTACTGATTTAGCTTGAGCATAACCAGTTCCTGCAAAGATTAAACTTGCTACACAAGTACCAAACAATGTAACCTGTGCTTTTTGAGTTAATCTCATATTGCAAATCCTCCTGATTTTATTTATAATTTGGTTGGTTATGTTGTGTGTCCTTTTTTAAGGGCACTTTTTTCATTTAAAGAATTAAGTAATGCAATAATCAACTCTTCACTAGGACTTTTACTGAACTTATTCATATAGTCCTCAAACGCTTTTCTTGGAATGTGTACGTTTCTTCTAGTACCAGATATTGCAACACTTCCAGGAAAACATCCTTGTTGAATTGCATTGATAATAAATTCTCTGCTCTTGTGAGTAATCTTCATGACTTCTTCAACTGAAATGTTGTTTTCATCCATGAGTTATCCCTCCTTTCATAAAGCTCTAACTAAAATTGCAAGACAGTTACCAATAAAGCAAGATACTGCAATAACTGTAACTAAACCTCTTGTTGACAATTTCATAATTTTCCTTCCCTTCTTGCTTTTGAAATCAAACTTGCTAGTTCGTAATATGATTTCACAAACCAATCACGATCTCTTTTTAAATAAATCAGCATGATTATTAACAGCACATTAAGTAGAATTGAAATACATAAAATCCATTTCATAATTCCATATCCTTCCTATTTAAAACTTTATTGAGTATTTGCTCACGTAACTCGCTATATTCATCTTGGGAAATAAATTTTAAATCATATGCAGTATCAAGAACACCATTCAAATATGAGTGTCGAATAGAAATAGCTGTATAACATACATCAAAATCAGATTTCTTTTCTTTACATTCTCTAGGAAAGCATTTTTCAAATTCTTTTCTTGCATTATTTCTGCGTTCAACAAGTTCTTCTAAATACTCTATTTCATGTTTTATTTTGAATTTAATAATTTCAACTTGTTCTGATTGAGTCATAACTTTTTTTCTCCTTCCTACTACTGACCATCAAGGAACCAACCTCTATTACAAAATGAAAACTTCACGTATTGTATTAAAAAGAAATTTGTTATTAATTTGGTGTTTCTATGATCATCAACTTTAGGAATCTAATAAAGTAGGCTTTACTAGAGATTGGCTCCTTGATGATCAGTAATTTATTTAATTGTTTTCGACTTCTTTCATCTCTTTCTTTATAATTAAGTTATCGGTACGGCAATATCGAAATTTAATTAGAAAGTGAGGTGAAAATAATACGTTTAAATAATGACTGTGTACGTGATTTACTTTTAGCTATTGAAGAAAATGTAGGTCTTAAAGAATACATGTCCATTGATAGTCTTCAATTAAAAAGCTATTCTCAAGACGATTTGCAATATACCGCATTAAAACTAGAAGAAGCTGGATATATAAATGCAAAAGTTTCAAAATATCTTGATGGATCAATGGATATTTACATTTTTTCTTTAACTTGGAACGGCCATAAATTTTTAGATAACATCCGTGATAATAACGTTTGGAGTAAAACTAAAGGAATTGTCTCTAAATTTGCATCCGTTTCACTTGATGTACTTGAAAAAGTAGCAGCACAAGTAATCACAAACATGATTTCCCAACAAATTGGACAGTAGTTTCTACTGTTCTTTTGTTTTGATATCACAAAAAAATGATAATGTAACCTTTGAAGCACAATCGATTGATTTCTCAATTTTTAGATTAGCTATTGCTTTAATCTCAACACCATCAACAAAGACACGATACTTATCATTATCGATTTCAACTTGAACATTATTAATTTTTTCCATCCTATGCCCTCCTATTTTTTAAAAATTGCACTGTGTCTTTTAGGACACTTTATCATCAAAAAAAATATATAATATTTCAGCTTTAGACAATTGCAAAATAGAAATCAAAACTTTAAGTTCACTTTGAGAAAATTGTGTCTTACCAGATAGCTTTCTTTGCATAGCACTTCTACTAATTCCTAGCTCAAAAGCTAACTCTTTATTTGATTTATTTTTTTCAATCATCTTTTGCCTTAATGCTATCAAGTTCATTCCACCACTCCTTTCGTGTCATTTAGGACACTTATATATTACCACATTACAATAATTTGTAAAGCACTTTATGACACTTTTTATCCTTTTTGTATTTCAATGTTGCAAAAAAGACACATAAGTATTAATATAATTATAGATAATAAGGAAGTGATAAATAATGAATGTTGGTAATTTAATAAAAAATAAACGAAAAGAACTTAATTTAACTCTTGAAGATTTAGGAAATCTTGTTGGTGTTGGAAAAAGTACAGTTAGAAAATGGGAAAATGGAATGATTGAAAATATGGGTAGAGATAAAATTGCCTTACTTTCCAAAGCCTTAAATATTAGCCCTTTAACTCTATTAGATTTGGATGAAGATATGTATAAATCTGCTAATGTTGATTTTACACGTGTTCCCCTCTACGAAGCTATCTGTTGTGGAAATGGCGGATTTGTAGATGAAAATATCATTGATATGATACCTGTACCTAGTAAAGGATTAAATCCTCGTTCTGAATACTTTGCCCAATATGCTAAAGGAGAAAGTATGAAAGATGCTGGTATTAATGATGGTGATCTATTGATTTTTGAAAGAACAAGTCAAATTGATGATGGAGTTATTGGATGTTTTTGTGATGAAGATAATGTGGCCACATGTAAAAAATACAAAGAACTTAATGGAATCATTATGTTGCAACCAATGAATAGCGAATTTGAACCTATAGTAGTTGACCCATTAAAAGACAATTTTATGTGTCTTGGTAAATTAAAGAAAGTTATTAAAGATTTTGATTGGGAGGATTAACTTATGGATCTTTCTATCAAAGAAAATAGAATTTTAATGTTCTTCATAACACTATTTACAGGAAGTTTTGGAGTACATTGGTTCATTCAAAAGAATTATAAAAGAGGAATATTTTATTTATTTACATTTGGTGGTTTCTTTGTTTGTTGGTTATATGATATATGTAAATCTTTTTTTGATATTTTCGATGACAAAAAATTCATCAAGCCTAAAGTAGTTCCACCTACTCAACCTATACAACATAACATTGTAAATACCATTCCTAATAAAACTGTTTCAAATTACAATGAGCAAAAACCAATAAAACAAGATTATATAAACTTATATAGGAAAGTTGTTTTTTTGCGTAATTACAATGGCAGTCCAATTAGAGACAACGATAAATATCCACGATATCTTTTTTATGATTTCAAAATAACTAATCCTAGTATTTTTCATAAAAAATTAGTTACTCAGGGATTTTTAGAACCTGGTTCTATAGATGATACATTAAAGAAATTAAGAATTGTTGATTTGAAAGAAATTTTACATTCTTACAAATTACCTGTTTCTGGTAATAAAGATAATTTAATATCAAGATTGAAAGATAATGTGCCAGAAGAAACTCTTAAGTTCTTAATCAATGATAAATCTATTTTAGTTCTAACTGAAAAAGGAAAAAAATTATTAAAAGAAAATCAAGATTTAATAGATTATCATTCTTATGGTCTCCGTTGGCAAATACAATTAGATGAATATATTAAAGTAAAAAAATCTTTACCTTTTAAAGGCAGTTTCTTTGATGTAGCATGGGGTATTTTAGATAAAAGAAAACTTGATAATTATTACGATAAAGAATTTGAAGCTCTAGCATCTACAATTTATTGCATGTCTGAGTTACTTGGAAAAGAAAAGAAATATAAGCAATCTTTACAATTCTTATTAGCTGTATTTTATTTAGATACAAGTGGAGTTTTTTCGTTAACTTATGATAGAGAGTTTATAAAATCCAGAGATAATGAAGAGTTAGAAAAAATGTGTAACATAATATTCACATTTGCTCCAGGAATAATAGAACAAATTATTCACTATCAAAAATACTTTGAACCAGGAATGATTGATGAAGTCTACGCTTTTTATCCTCTACCATTAAACTATTGCAGTAAAAAGCTGTTTGAATCAATGATTAAGGAGTTATATTTCAATGATTTCTTTGATGAAGAAAAATACTTCAATATTTTAAAAGATAAATTTTTAAAGTCAATCTAGCTATTAGTTAGCGAAGGAGGCATGCAGATGGATAAAGAAAAATATAAAAAATCACTCATAATTTTTTTCATTAATCTACTGAAGATTATATTTGCAACAATAATTATTGTTGTAATAATTGTTTTCATTATCCCTTTTATAGTTAACCTTATCGTTGAAACCCCTAACCCTTTCGGTCTAGGTTTCATTAATGATTCTAACAAAGATACATGGATTTCTTTCTTTGGTTCAATAATTGGTGGAGGGGCTACATTAACAGGGGTATATATAACTATCAAAAAACAAGAAAAACAAAGGAAAAAAAATTTAGCAATACAGTATATGCCTTTTTTAACAGTATTATTAGACCAAGAACATATACATGATTTTCCAATATTACACAAAATAGATTTCGATAAAGAAGATTGTGATGGATTATATAAAATCAAAATAGGAAACTGCAATAATGATTCATCAAATAAAAAACTTTTTCCTATCATAATTAATAATTTAGGAGACGGGGAATGTTACATAAAACTAACATCCTTCTTCCATGATGATTGTAATGGTGTCAAGTTTGAAGAAATTTCTGATAAAACCATTCATCAATTTCATGAAAATTGGTCTACTGTCATAGGAAGAAAACAATCAATTAAGATCAATTTATATGTTTTTTATGATGTGTTTGAACAAATAAGCGGTGAACTCTCTTTAGATTTTAGATTAGAATCATACGATATGTTTGAAGAAATTCATTACGATAATACACTCCACGTTAATTTATTAGTTAAGAATGTTGAGAATTCTAATAATATCGAAGTATTTATAAATTCATTATCAATTGAAAACAAGATTATCGAGGATAATGAATAAATCATTAGAAAAATTAAAAACTCCCCTGCTACCAACAGGAGAGTATAAAATAAGGTACTACCAATACCTTAAAAATAAAATGACCTACCAAAGTCCTTTTACGTACTCAATTTTACCACATAGAGCACGTTCAAGGCAAATTAAAATGAAAGGACGTGTTTTTATTATGGCTAGAAAAACAACATATAAGCGTAGACCTAATAATTCAGGAACAGTAGTTAAGTTATCAGGAAAGAGAAGAAAGCCCTACTGTGCAAGGGTTTTAAGCAATGATAGGGACTTACTAACTGGTAGAAAGAAACAAGTAACCATTGGTACTTTTGAAACTGAACTAGAAGCTTTAAATGCTCTATCTCTTTATCACATGACTTCTAATAGAGAAATAACAAAGAATGAAGCTAAAGAGCTAAATAATGACTTATACAACAAAATACAAGCTAAAAAAGATAACATACCAACATTTAAAGGAATCTTTGATATTTTAAATGAAGAAGAGTTTTCATTGTTATCAAAATCATCAAAAGCTGGATATAATTCATGGATCAAACACTTTAAAAAAATATATAATAGAAAAATAAATGACATTGACTTGCAAGATTTACAATTTATTTTTGATAATGATAAATGCGGTACAGGAACCAAAAACCATATGAAAGTACTTTGTATTAAAATTTTCAAATACGCAGTTATTCATCAATATATTAATCGTGATGATGATTATACAGAATTTATTAATTGTGGTAAGAATGAAGAAAGTAAAAAGCATTATGCCTTCTCATATGATGAAATTAAGCGTTTGAGGGAAGAAAACACCGACATCGCTAAAATTATACTTATTTATATTTTTAGTGGACTACGAGCAAATGAATTACTTAATATCGATAGAAAAGATATTCATATTGATGAAGTTTGTAATGATGATGGTATTGAAAGAAAAGTATCTTATTTCTTTACTGGTTTAAAAACAGATGCAGGAAGAAACAGAGTTATTCCAATCCATGATTTTATTAAACCTTTTGTAATTGAATTGCTGCTAAAGAAAAGAAAAAGAATTATTGATAATACATACAGTGTTTTTAAAGATACTAGTTTCAATCCATATATGAAAGAGTTAAATATGAATCATACCATGCATGATACAAGGGTTACATTTACTACTTTATGTCAATTAAATAACGTTGATGTTTTTAGTAGAAAAAGAATTCTTGGCCACAAAATGAAAGATATTACTTTTGATACTTACACTGATACGATCATCAATAAATTATTCGTAGAAATAAATAAAATCAAGGTGTGATTTTTGTTACTAATTTGTTACTAATTAGGTACATTTAGTAACATTTAATCGCTCAAAGCCCTTGATTTTACGTCATTTTCTATTCTATTTTTTTCAAATTTTGAAAAAATATAAAAAGTAGCATTTGCTACTTTTCATACATCTTTGGTTTATATAACGCTCTATTTTCTAATGAGAATACACGTTTTGTAAATTTTCCATATTCAACGGTTTCTAAAGCTTTATCCATCATCGCCATACGAGCATCTATATTATCAATTAAATATAAAATTTCTGCTTCTTTGATTTGCGGAAGAACAGGTGAACCATATTCATTTTTTCCATGATGTGCTAAAATCATATGTTGTAATAAAGTTACTTCTTCTCCTTCAATATGAAGTTTATTAGCAGTTTCTTTAATCATCGCATTTGAAATAGAAATATGACCTAATAATTTTCCTTCTAACGTATATTCTGGAACAACAGGACCACTTAATTCAATTGTTTTTCCTAAATCATGTAATGTGATTCCAGAATATAATAGATCTTTATTAAGCGTCGGATATAAAGTGCAAAATGATTCTGCAACTTTTAACATTCCATACGTATGATAAGCCAATCCTGAAACATATTCATGATGATTTTTGCTAGCTGCTGGATAATAAGATAATTTTTCAATATTTTCTTCAAATAATGTTTTTACTAATTGATGTAATTTTAAATTATCTATTTGATCAATAAACTTTTTAATTTCATTGATCATAAATTGACTATCCAATGGTGCTTGTTTTAAAAATTTAATACGTTCTTTATCATCTTGTGACGCTAAATGAATCTTTACAATCTTCATTTGTCTATCTTCATTATATTTTATAACATCACCTTTTATTTGAACAACTGAACCTTTTACTAAAGTTTGTACTTGTTCTTCACTAGCATTCCATAACTTAGCATCAATAGATCCTGTATCATCCTGTAATGTCATAGATAAATACGTTGAGCGATGTGCTCCATTGGTTTTTCCTGATACAACATGATTAATTAATGCCTCAATTAAAACACCATCATCACCAGGTTTTAAACTTGCTATTTTATTCATCATTATTCTCCTTAACTTCTAGAATATTCTTAATATCTTCGTAATTATATCCTTTTTTTAACAATGTATCAATTATTTTGTTTCTTAAATCTTTTCCTTCTAATTTTTTTTCATAGCGATGAGATGCTTTTAAATAGTCTTTTTCCAAAGCTAATTTTTCTTTCTCTAAATCATATTCAAAATCATACTCTGCCATTGCTTTATCAATAACATCATTCGTAAATCCCTTTAAAAATAATTTTTCTTTAATTTTTCTTTGAATGTTACGATAAGAAATCGTGCTGTTTCTTTGGTAATAATTATTGATTAAAAGCATCGCTGCTTGATATTCTTCATCATCATCAAGTTCTTCTAAACATGTATCTATTATCTCAGTATCAACACCATAATTTCTTAAATTATAAATTGCTTTGTTATGTCCTATTCCCAAACGTGTACATCTTTTAAAATAATTCATTGCGTACATTTTATCATTAATTAAATTTTTTTCTGATAAAAGTTGAATAGTAGTATCAAGTTGAGCATCATCATAATCTCCAGAATCCATTAATTTCTTTCTCATTTGTTGTTCAGTATAATCTTTAATAGATAAATACTTCAAGGCTTTGTTATATGCCCTACTGATTTGTTCGTGATCTTTAAGTGTATTAAACTGATTTCTATCAATTGTTTTCCCTCGATACAGTTCATATTGATCTATTACTTTATCTGATAATTCTAATGTTACAGCACTTTCATTTTCATCATAAGTAAATGAAACCTCATTTTTATTATTCTTTATGGGAAATATCGAAACAACTGTATAAGTATATTCTTTAATAAGAATGGCTTGCTTATAAACTTCTAATACTTTCTTAGCAAATGTTTCTCCACTATACTCATTTGCTTTTTTTAATGCATTTTCTTTTAAAACATCTAAATCCATTTCCATAGCATCTAATATAAGTTTTGGTAATTCATCTTCATTTTTAAAGAAAAAACCATTTTTTCCATCATCAATAACATCTACAAGTTGATCATCATAACGAGCAATAACAGAAATAGAAGATGCCATTGCTTCAATATAAGTCAATCCCTGTGTTTCAGATAAAGATGCTGAAATAAACATATTAGAAATATGGTAATGAGCTGGAACCATTTCACCACTTTGAGGCCCTGTAAAAATAACATATGGTTCAATATGATCATTTTTTACATATTCTTTTAACTCTTCTAATTGTGGTCCACCCCCAACAATTAAAAAACGAATATTATCATTAATAGCGACAACTTTTTTTAAAGCATCTATGATAACCGTAATGCTTTTTTCAGGAGCAATTCTTCCCAAAAATGTAAGAACAAAATGATTTTGTAAATGATATTTTTCTATTAAACTTTGACATAATTCGTTGTTTTTATTCTTAACTGAAAAACGTTCAAGTTCTAATCCCGTAGGAATCGTATAAATATTTTTTTGTTTTAAACCATAATGGATTAAAGCATCTTTTGTTTTATTTGAAGGAACAATTAATCCTTGGCAACTATTTCCATAAAATTTACTAATTTTTGTAATTACTTTTTTAACTACAGTATCTACTGTTTCAGAATTGATTGGATTAATATAATGTGAATAATCTGTCCACATAGTATGATACGTATAAACAACAGGAATATCTAAATATTCTGCAGCAATTCTTCCAAAAATACCAATACCAAATTCTGTTTGAACATGAATGACCTCTGGATTAAATCTTTTAATTTCTTTCATACCCTTAAAAGAAAAAATATTACATGCCCTGTAGCCATAAAGAGCTTGTATTTCTAATCCTGGCACTCTTAAAACTTGATTATCTAGGCTTTCATCATAAGTTGTATCACTTGGAAGTTCACTTGTTACAACTAAAACGTCATGTCCTAAATCTACAAGTTTATTTCGTAAAATATTTGTTGATGTAGCAACACCATTAATATCAGGTATGTATGTATCTGAAAAAAGTGCTATTTTCATAAAGACCTCCTATTTTTTAAAATCATCAAATTCAATTTCTTCTATATCTTCTATAACGATTATTTGATCATTTTCTGTAATTTCTTTTTTATCATTTTTTGTTGCAAAATTAAGTTCTCTACTAAATGACATTGTAAGACCTCCAAGAATAAGACCAGCATAATAAGTAGCAAATCTCCAAACAAGTAAAGTTGCTGATGTAGCTCCTTTTAAAAAGTAACGAAGTAAAATATAAAACGAACCTTCACTACCCCCACTTGCTCCTGGTAATGGTACAAAATCTGAAATCAAATAAACAAAAGCAGTAATTCCAATTAAATCAAAGAAATGTCTCCAAGAAAGAGGAACATTCATTGCAAGAGAACAAAAAAATGGAATACTATAAAGAATTGTCAATTTTAATACATTTAATCCTATTGATTTAAGTAATATTGGTTTGTTTTTTTGTAATAAATTAAGTTCGATTCTAAAGTTTTCTAATTTTCTTTCAATTTGAGAACTTACCTCTTCATAGCTTTTCACTATATGTAATTTTGCTAATATTTTAACAACATTATTACTTAAAAAATTTTGAAGTTTTTCAGACTTAGCTCCTAAAAATAAAGTAGAAATAACCACTAAATTAATAATAAATCCAATAAATGCTAGTGAAAAAAAACCAGAATACAATTTACTAAAATAAACAAATTTTAAAAGCATAATGATAGATGTATACACAACCAATACACTTTGATAGACAATAAAAATCATTAATAAAATACTAGACGAATAAGTTGCTTTGATTCCTTGTTTATTAAAAGCATATACTTGATAAAATTGTCCACCAGAGGCCATTGGCGTGATTCCATTAAAGAAAATACCGGCCATTGCATTTACGATTCCTTGTTTTAAGGTATAATCTTTTTTATATACTTTAGCAAAAAGTGTCAAATTCATTGCATTGATTAAATAAAAAATACACATTAAAATAGCAACAACCAATAACCACCCTAAATGACAATGTTTTAACGATTTAATCGTTCCTTCTAATTGATTACCAATTGAAAAATAAATTGATAATCCACCAACTATTAGAATAATAGCTACATTTAGTATGTATTTTTTTATATTTTTTTTATCCATAATATTATCCTCTAAAGAGATTCAACTTTTTCATATACCTCTTTTAATTGTTTTCCTATTAGTAATAAATCTCTTTCTTTAGCAACTTTATAACCTTCTTCTACTGTCGAAGGTAATTCGTGATTAATAATTTTATTAATATAATCAATAAAGTCTTGATTTGTTTTCCCCTTATAACAATTAACTTGGTCTTGCATCCATGGATCAAAAGCAGGAATATCCCTTAATAATATTTGTGTTTTGCAAGCTAAAGCTTCTAAAACAACAATTCCTTCTGTTTCTTCACGTGATGGAAAGAAAAAAACATCTGCTCTACCATAAGCACCTTTAATAATATCTCCACTAACATATCCTGGTAATATTAAATTTTTTGGTAATTCTTTGAGTAATTTTTTTATCTTAGATGTTGGATTGGATAATCTAACATCTCCAAACCACATAAATTTTACATGAGGCATTTCTCTTGCAACTTCTACAAAAGTATCAAATCCTTTTCTTTCAAAAAGCCATCCTACAGATATAACAAGTTTATCCTCTTCAGAAATATGAAACTGTTGCGTAAACTCATTAATTTGTTTAGATGTTGGATTAAACTGTGCAACATCTACACCATTAGAAATCGCATATATTTCCTTATTTAAATCATATGACTCTAATAAGCTTTTAGAATATGGCGTTGGTGTAATAATAACATCAGCTGAATTATAAAGATACACAAGCCATTTTTTATAAAGACTAGCAAAGGTATTAGAAAACATAAAAGAATTTTTAAAATCTTCTTCTGTACTATGTGCATGATAAATGATCTTCTTATTATTTTCTCTTGCCTGTTTAATCATTGAAATACTATCAGGATAGATTGTATTAATATGTAAAATATCATAATCCAAATCATTTTTATCAGTCGTAAATTCAATATTATTTAATGTTAAAGCTTTCTTTTGGTGGTAAAACGCACGACCTATTCCAGACTTCTTAATAGCCTTTTCCATTCCAAAATATAATTTAATTTTCATATAAAACATCACCCAATCTATTATAACATATTTTTATTTTTGAAACTATATAATCAAGAATTTTACCCTATTAGCTAGCCACAAAAAACAATAAAATAATAGCATTCAAATTTGAACTTATTATTAATAGTATGTAAAAACATAAAAAAAAAGAAGGAACTGGCAACGAGCTATTTTCGCACAATGTACTATCTTCGCCGCGATGATGCTTAACTTCTGTGTTCGGAATGGGTACAGGTGTGTCCATCATGCTATCATTACCAGATTCTTCTTGTCAAGTGTCTTCAGGACACTCAAAACCAGACAGTAGTTTTTCTTCTTTCAAGCTCGCTTGCCTTTTCGGTCAAGCCCTCGACCTATTAGTATCAGTCCGCTTAACATGTCACCATGCTTACACTCCTGACCTATCTACCTTATCGTCTTTAAGGGGTCTTACTTGCTTGCGCAATGGGAAATCTCATCTTGAAGTGGGTTTCACACTTAGATGCCTTCAGCGTTTATCCCTTCCGCATTTAGCTACCCAGCTATGCCACTGGCGTGACAACTGGTCCACCATTGATGCGTCCATCCCGGTCCTCTCGTACTGAGGACAGCTCTTCTCAAATTTCCTGCGCCCACGACAGATAGGGACCGAACTGTCTCACGACGTTCTGAACCCAGCTCGCG